>Ga0131853_10020682_pt1 | contig 11947 bp, 6 predicted proteins | sample TergutLab28metaG_FD_92764 | JGI IMG/M metagenome (GOLD analysis project Ga0131853, IMG submission 92764) | Labiotermes labralis P1 segment gut microbial communities from Petit-Saut dam, French Guiana - Lab288 P1 (version 2) (version 2) | ecosystem: Host-associated > Arthropoda: Insects >...
AGCCGCTACTTTTTTCATTCAAGTAGCTCCTCAATTGACCTCACGAGGCTCACGAGGCTGAGTGGACTCCGTTCCAGACCCACTACTACTCAGAAAATCTGGTAGCGCCGGGGATCGAACCCGTCTAAAACAATATAATTAAATAAAATCATCAACGAACAATGTGTGCATCTTGTTGATTCTTCTTACATATGTAAATCAACAGGCACGATTCAGAAAACTGAAAACTTACAAGTAGCTTGTGTTGTGTGATTGGTAATTTAATAAAAATGTACATTTGGGTTTGAAACACCAAAGGGTTTATTTTATACGAAGCTTTTGTGAGTACGGTGAAGAAATTTAAAATTACACGAACTGATAATTCGACTTGCCGAGTGGCACAACGTCATATTCTCAAGCATAAATCTTCTCCATGTAATTGACTGGTTAGAATAAACGGCAGTTTGGTGAAGAAGACAAGATAAAGTTTGTCTGACGTAAACTCAAAAGACAGAACATATCAGAAATGTTAATATTACCATGGGCAAAGCGACACCTCTTGAAGAAATAACTCTTTGCTGAAGCCTCTATGTTGGTCGTACGGATGTTCGCGGCAAAAAAATCAAATCTTGTTTTTGTTTCATGCGAAGTGAGTCGTCAGCTCTTCTTAGGTGTACTGGGGAAATAGAGTATCGACCACATTCATATTTCAGTAAGAAAAGCGCCGTCACGTAGTAACCAAGAACTGAGGGCGCGAGGCACTAGAGCCGAGGGTAGGCGGGTAATCTGGAATGTCTGAGAAACTCCGACAGAGACCGGAGCTGCTCGGTTTGTTTCTCTTTCATGCCGGGACATGAATATGTTCTTAGCAGTCTCTACGCTCAATTTTAGGTCAGTCTCCTTGCTGACGTCTAAGAGACGCTTAGTGCTTGGCATCATGACGTCTATGTCTTCCCATTGTCTTTACTTCAACACCAGAAGCTGGTATTTTCCATGTAATTCAGACACGTAGTAATTTTCTTGGGCGTTCTACAGCAAAATTAGAAAGGAATAACGAAACAAATTCTCCTTATTTTATAACATTTTCAGACAAATTTTTACGGTCACTAACTTAATTATAAGCTTCATTTACAACACGTATTAATTAGTGCAACATTTTTATGGGTATACCCCGGAGTGCCGGCAGCTAGTTGCAAGATGGTGCAGATGCAACACTTTGGAATGATGGCATTTAATAATTTATTAAATCAAATAATAACAAAAATACGAGAACAATAATTAATTAGTACAGTCCCTGCATTTTATTCGAAGGATTTTTAAAAATTTTAATTAAATGACTAAGTTACTATCCTTTCCAGCATTGTTCTTTAAATTGTGTGCAGCTAATGTACCCTACTTACCGCCTACTCTGACTTATGACACATCCATAGCTTACTCGAAAGCAAGTACTACACCAGTGCCATCTAGTGCTTCTTCTTTCAACTTCCAGATTTCTCTCGTTTCCTTAAGGTCACCCCGGAGCTCTTTATGTCTTCTTCATCGCCTTCCCATCACTTTTATTCTTCACTTTATGTTTCCTTCAGCAACGTGCTGTACAGGGCAGTTCCCACGCACGTTGTGACCAATAGAGTTAGCCTTCCTTCTTTTTTACTGTGTATATGATATTCTTCTCCTCCTTGACAGTATGCAGCACTTCTTCATTCTTCAGACGATCGGTCCAACTGATGTCCATCCTTCTCCAACACCACGTTTAAAAATTTCCAGATATCTTTTATTTACCTTCCGTAATGTTCAAGGTCCAGCACGATATTAACTTTGCTCCAAATGTAGCCCTAAGCATCCACCACCTTCAAAAAAATTCCTGCCAGCGCTCAAGAATGTAAAGATTTCAAGAACAAGAGATTTTGAGCTTTCTTGGAGACTCCAGCTTATGTACTGTCAAACAATATTGCCAGTTCTTCCTCATCATCACACAGATGCACAACAAGCTGCAATACCTTGCCTGACACACCGAATTGCCATTTCACTGGTCACGTTAATTGCTCAGTGTTTGTTGCATGTAAACAAACCAGTAAATTATTATCAGCCGAACTGCATGTCTCGGCTGTTACTACATGTCATCACCAGGCTGTACCAACAGATAAGACGTTGCAATTCTTATGCGTGTTACATTTACGATATGCGAGGTAATGCACTTTTAGTAGCGTATTTTGAATTCAGTTTCGTGGCGTCATGAGATCTCACATTTGATCCTTTACATTACACACTTTGTATACTGAAACTGATATCTTCGTGTGCAGCCTGAAGATGGCTTGTTGTAAAAGCCGAAATATGATCCTGTGGTTAAATATAAGTTGTTTCTGATTGACGGAATATTGGTTTATATACAATAGCAAAATGACATAAAGATCTGTTGCATGTTGTTCGTTTTTATTTGAATGTTGTTTAGTAAATATAGAGTTATTCTAACATAGCCGCTGTTGGATATACCTGAAATTAGTTAACGAAAGAAAACGGCTTGTAGTTACAGCGTTTACTTATTAAATTATTATAGGATGCTGCGAAAATATGAATTTGGGATTTTGGTAAGAAACTTCAGAGTTTACCACCCTGTAGATGCTGAAGGGTATTTAGGATGTCATTAAACTATGTACATTAAGCTCCCTCCTGAGTTCTGTGAACTGTGAGTAGTTAAGGATTTGTGTTATTTAACGACGCTGTTAATTTCTAAGATTATGCAGGGTCGATGTGAGTACTAGAGTGTGATATGGAGCATTTGTATTATTCCTGAGGAAAGTAGAAAACTGTTGAAGGAATTCGTTCGTCTGAAATTGTTATCATATAGTTCGGTGAAGTACCAATCAGAGCGGCCTGAAGGATAAGAAGAGTTTCTAAGCCCTACGTTTTTAATTTTCTATTCGATTACTTCATGTTGTGGGATCAGAATTTCAGGAAGGTCTTGTCACAAATATAAATTATCATTTTGACATTCAGAAGACCGTGCATCGTGATATATTCTTATAATAAAACAAACGAGATGCACTAATATCTCAAATTTATTTTTGGAATAGGACTCTACATGTTTCGGACAGTTTCTCTGTCCATCATCACTGTACACACAGCAATAGGTATATGGCATACAGGTTTTGCTTACTGCTTGCAGGCGGAATCAGGATGTAGAGTCCTATTCCAAAAATAAATTTGAGATATTAGTGCATCTCGTTTATTTTGTTATAAGAATTAATTATCATGTGGCACATCTTACTGAATAGTGGCCCCTCCCCCGTGCTCTCGTCTTTATAAAGATCTGGTATGGCACCAAGCAAAATCACGGGAATAATCACACATGAAACCTAGAAACACAAGAAGAGCGGCATTTAGAGTATGAGAAAAACAGTCAAAAGTGTACATTACAAGCGATGGGTTTATTGAAACAAACAATAAACTTCATATTCTAAAAGGTATGTTGATTATAGCAACATTCACTTATGCGATTCTGTACATTTTTATTAGACGTCCTCGCGTAGTCGGGAAAAGCGCCTATTAGCTTCGTCATGTCTGTCCGTCCGTCCGTCCTTCAGTCCGCTTAAACCAGCACGGCTCACACTGGACGGATTTCCGCGAAAATTGATATTGGAGACTTGTGTGAAAATCTGTCGAGGAACTCCAAGTTTTGGTTAAGATCAGACAAAAATATCGGACATTTTGCATGAATACTGCAGTACGTCTCATTGTTGGCGATGGAAATAAATTGCCATAAGCGCGCTCTTTCAAGTAGAATGGTGCCAGCTTCTTAGGATAGCGGAGAAGGTACAAACGTTAGGCGAACGCGCTATGTTACGTTATACGTACATTTCCTCTATTGTTTACATTGTACGTCCGCAATAAATCATTTTTTTAACTGTAATTTTCCCAGTTTCATCATGCATTAAGAACGATGAGGCAAGGATACGAAATAAACTGTTATATACACTTGACATGTCGCCTAGAGTTTGCGATTGTTCAAGGAACTTCTGGACAGCTCGTCGTTCTGTCCAACCGTTGCTCAAAATAATAGAGAATTTAGATGTATTTTGTGGTTATGTGGCTACGTTTGATTGCACTTGACCCATCATTCACTTGTTTCACTTCTGCTTCAGACACAAAATTAATTACTGTTAATTTAGACTATTAGCAGCAATGTTCACGCTACTCTGGGCACCACCCTCTGACTTCTGGGTTCACGTGTGCTTGGGCATAATCCGCTTCTGGTATTATCAGAACTTTCCACCGGCGTGTAGGCTTAAGTTCACGCATTTTGTAATTAATTAAGTGCATTAACGTACTTTGTAGAAAGCTTTCATTGACCATGTTTCGTCTTAACAACAGTCTTTAATCGCATGCTGTACATCGGGTAAGACAGAAATCTTGGTAAAGATTTGAGGAGTTTTACTGGTCTAGTTCAGGAAACACGGACACCTGGGCACCAGTCTTATCTGCATGCATATAAAGTGATATGTCCTTATTCTTAAAAACATTGTAACGGCTCGCTAAAGAGAACAGATTCATTAACACAGCTTCTTGTCCTCATTTGTACCCAGCGTGCTGATAAGTCTTTAGCCCGACCTACTTCCCGATGTTGTAGGACGGAATCGATAGCGTCGTTGGAAGCTAATCTACTGCTCAGTTCAAACAATATATGCTTGCTGCAGACTCTCAAGAATCTTTAGAGGGATGAAAGGCAACTTATATGTTTAATTTTCACGTAAGAATTATTAATTCGGGCTAAGGACTTATCAGCGCCCCTGTAGTCACAGAAATTAACACTATTTACCAAGATTTTAGTAAGTGAACTATTTATTAGATAGGTCCTATTTTACTAATGGTATGGTGTCATCACACAAAATATTGTTAAAATTTACATTACATTAACTGGTCGCCGTTTATTATTATTATTATTATTTAGCAGGCTGTACAATGTTTCCACAGCTTTCTGCGCCCATTTAACAATTATATTATGTTCCTCCTCAATTTGTCTCTGTCATTCCAGTCCTCTTCCATTCATCCCTTTTCTCCCATAAGTACTCTAATCCCTTCCGCCCAGGTAAGTGAGGAGTTACTAGTCTTCCATCGGGCGCCTCCCCCGGTGGCGGACAGGGGAATGCTCACAAGATATGGCGGGTACCGGGGAAGTAAATTACCCGGGACGGACCAAACTAGTACTGCTGCCTTGCAGGTTGATACTGGCGTATCAAGGGCTAGGGGAAGAAAACCTTGATCAAAAATCACCTGGTCCCCCAGGTTGGGGGTTGATGCAGCAGGCCAGCCCCATGCTCATCTAAAAAAGAAAATTGTTAAAAAAAACCCCATCGCTGTTTATTTCCATGTATTATATTGACATTAATTTCAAAATTACAATTTCTAAGCTATGTACAAGTGTATTATGAGCTAAAGAGCTCGCTAGATCTGAGGTTTACATTGTGTAGCAGTAACATTATTTTTGTGTGTTGGGTAGTTTTGCAAATTAGGTTGTCACATGATCCTTCCATGATTTATTGTTAATTAAGAAAGATTAAAGTTTTAATTCGTCGTTCTGAACTAGTCTATTTTGAGTTAATTATTATACCAACTACTGCACATATATAAAATTTGTAAAATTTACACATTAAAACATTAAAACGCTCTGACATGTTTCAGTCCTAGGACCATCATCAGGGAGCCATATCGTCGTTGCTAAAGTTACCCTATAAAAAGTCACATTAATTTCGCTGTACCGGTTGGATATTGTGGCAGCATGCCGTGTTGTGTAATGTCATGTTGCGAAGAGTGCCTTGCTACGGATGTGTATTCTGTGCTTCGTTGCGTATCACGCCACAATACCCAGCTGGTACAGCGAAATTAATGTGACTTTTTATAGTGTAACTCTAGCAAGGACGATATAGCTCCCTGATGATGGTCCTAGGACCGAAACATGTCACAGCGTTTTAATGTTTTAATGTGTAAAATTTTATAAATTTTATATATGTGCAGTGGTTGGTGTAATAATTGAGTAACTCGACAACATGCACGGTGTAACAACGAAAATAGTCTATTTTGACTTAACAACGGACCGTCCATGACGTATGTGGATGAAACGTGAGGATGAAGGTCGACAAGCTCACTGTCATTGATATCACGCGGTAAAATTAGAGTAAAGTTTAGCATTTTGTTCTTCAGCTGGCACTCGACTCGCGTCGCTCCAGTGCGCAGACATTTCTTTGCCTTCTTCACTTACTGCCTACAGTAGAACCCACACGCGCGAGGTTTCTGTTCTCCAGAAATTCTGCCGGCCTAAAATTAGTCCAAATGGACCTTACGGATCCACAAGAAATAATGGGTTAGGTTCGAGGGTAGCCTAGAATGATATTTATCTTTATACACTAATATTAGTGTAAATTTTGTGAAGTTACACAGACGACAAGAAGTGACAAACAAGCTTTTAAATATCTCTATTTATTTTGTTTAAAGAAAGGTATATCACACATACAAAACAAGTTGTCAGAATGTGACAGATCAATCACAGAGACCTAATCAAAGCCAAATTTGGTACCAATATCCATGGCAGAAGGTTGTGCTGAGCCTGAAGGACCTGTCTGATGGTGTGGGTCGTCAGCAATGGAGAAGACCGAGGAACACTGCAGGACTAACCGACGGACCGACCGACTGATCGACCGACTGAGCGACTGATCAACCGACTGATCGACTGACCGACCGACAGACTAGCCAACTAACCGACTGACCGACAGACTAACCAACCGGCTGACCGACTAACTGACCGACCGACTGAAGAACTCCATCAGCGGAGCCTGTCGAATCTCTTCCCTCTTCTCGGCCATCATTTGAAATGCATTCGGAATAATTCATGACCTTCGGTAAAAGTCGTGTCTGACACGGAATTTTCCGAGCCTGCACGAAAATTCCGGGCTTGATGAGTAGTCATTTAGTTTTAGTGTTCATATGGATAGTCCTGGTAGGTGCTAGAATTTTTCGGAACGCGTTGGAAACAATCAGCATGTCTTCAAGCGAGATTTGAATTTCGCCCAGCTCGCCTATACTTGAAAGTGGTTCGCGTGCGAAGTGAAACAGAGGGTACAAAATACAGCGGAAAAATATTCAAATTAGCGTGAATAGAATTTGTGTGAATGGGGGAGGGGAAATTATTCTGAATATAAACGGCCCGGTAAAATGTAAGATATAGCTTAATTTAAGGAACACTTCCGGTACTTAGTCGAATGGTCTGAGGATTACAAGAACAAGATAGGCCATGTAGTATAACTTAATATAGTGGCGCGTTCGCATAATGTTTATACCTCCTCGACTCTAACAGCCTGTTACCATTTCACTGGAAGAGAGCGTTTTTATTTAGATTTTGTATCGCTGAAGACGGTAAAATGTACTTGGGTCTGAGGGTAAAATACCCGATATTTGTCTCCGATTTTAAGCAAATTTGGATTTTATCGACCGCTGTTTTAATGGCAGTCTCCAGCACCTTATATAACGAAAACTCGTCCAGGGGGAACCCAGCTGATACATACGGACGGACAGGCAGACGGAGGGAAGTACAGAAATGATGACGCTAATAGACGCTTTTTGCGAATAGGCGAACGAGCGGAAAAATTGCAGTTTGTAAGTTCTCCAGATTCGTATTTTTTTTACAGAAATCCACGAAACATAAATTGTGAGTATTACATACCTCTCGGTAACACACGTGGATGAATGAGCTAATGGAAAGGAGCAGAGCGTTCGAGAGAATGGAAAAAGAATCACAGCTGGTCATATGCCTATATTGAGCAAACACCGATTTGGTACCTGTAGTCACGTAAAAAATTGCATTTTTCTTCTTTCATGAGGAGAACACAAATTCGTAATAACACAGAAACTCTGTCAAAGAAGTAAAAAAAAGGAGGAATGATAAAAAAAAACTCAACAGAACTCTCGACAGATGATTTTTGCCACGTTCTGGTTGATCTCTTCCTCAACAATCCAGCCTCATACTAAGGGGATAATCGAGCATGAGATTCACATAAAACTTAATTTGTCCGCGTAACTTGGTATGATTATGTATGGAAATGACGCCTACTTCTCGCCTAAGGTTCCGATTCGCTGGTTATAAACTGGATACAAAACACAATAATATGTAAAATGCAGTCAAACACAACTTTCAATATTTATATTGCTAAGAGGTGTCACAAACGACACAATATCCACAAAACGAAACCAGTCTTCCTCAGGAGATGAACGCACACACAAACAGCATGAAATAATACGGGAATTGTCAAGGAATTATTTCAAAAGTAATTTCTGTAAGTTAAACTACAATTACAAAGATTCAGAGGGACGAGAAGCTCATTCGGTATAGCGACTGGCTACGGGCTGGACGGTCCGGGGATCGAATCCCTGTGGGGGCGAGATTTTCCGCACCTGTCCAGCTGTCCAGACCGGTCCTGGAGACCACCTAGCCTCCTGTACAATGGGTACCGAGTCTTTCCTCGGGGGTAGAAGCGGCCGGGACGTAGGGCTGACCCCACCACCCCATCCAGTGCCGAGGCCCTAGAAAGAGTAGAGCTATACCTCTACTCACTCTAAGGGACTTCGTGGCCTATAAAAAGGGTGAAACCTACGTAGAAAGTTTCGGAAACATCGTCGTTATCAACAATGATAACCATTCCATTCAACATCTCTCTGGCACATAAGTGCTATTTATTTAATATCCGAGAACAAAAACGACATTATCTTCATAATCTCAGTTCCAATATAACACTCTACTTTGTTCACAGATGACAAACAGATCTAAACAACAGAAGTGAATCATCAGTCAGTATTACCACACATCCGAAATAGATATTCTACTATGCAGTAACAACATCTCAAACCTGGACATTCAACTGAAAAACGAAATACAGGGTTATTCGAAATGATTATCCGGGTTTTAACAACTTGTCGTACACAATACACTTGAGATACGAGTATATGTATTTTTGTATTTAATAGAACAAGACTCCAAGTGTTTGTTACGTACCTTACAGGTGCTCTATATGTGCACCCTTTGTGATTCTACAAACATCAACACGATAATCGAGTTCGTTCCAAACTGTTTGTAGCATGTTAGTGGTGAAGGTTTCAATGGCGGTTCTGATTCGTACCGTCAGTTCCGGGATACTTGCGGGAAGAGGAGGAACATAAACCTGATTCTTGATGTAACCCCATAGAAAGAAATCACATGGGGTTGCATCTACAGAACGAGATGGCAAGTTGTTAAAACCCCGACAATCATTTCGAATAACCCTGTATATGTATTTTAACTACCTGCGGCTTATAATCACCACCACATCAGTTACAGATCGGTCTCCACGTAACATCTGCCAAGAATTAGCAATCACAAAACCACCTGGCAAATAATTCACTGTTCCACCACGGAAAACCTAACAAAGACACCAACATTGCCAAACAAGAATATCCCCAGTTTGACACCATACCTCCCCCCCCCCTCCCTCCCGAGATCACAAAACTCAATTTTTTTTTACTGTTTATACAATTTACATAAGAATAACTTTTTCATTCTGCTACTACTGTAATTATTTTAAATGCAAATTTTGTAGATGTGAACGAGAGATTTCGTCGACAAAAACAAAAACAAAAACATTGTACATTGCGTAGTTTGTTTTACAATAAGAACGTATACAACCTGATGATGGGCGATATAAAGGCCGAAACATGTACTTGTTAAGACAAGCTATGTAGAAACACCTCTTAGCGACGTAAATATTAAAAGTTGAGGGTTGTTTGACCGTGCATCTTCCTCATGAAATAAAGTGAAATGCCAATTTGAAGCAACTAGGTAATTTTATTGATGTATTCTTAGCTAGACATGTTTCGGGTACATATGCCCATCATCAGGAGCATTAGATGTTGAGTTGCAGCATGTGGTCTTCTGCACCGAGTTTTTGGATGGGTGGTGGTCTTGAGAGACGCTGCGTGGGTCGTGTGTACGGTGCGGATGGTGCCGTGTTACGGCACGGCACCATCCGCACCGTACACACGACCTACGCAGCGGCTCTCAAGACCACTCATCTACAGGCTCGGTGCAGAAGACCACATGCTGCAACTGAACACCTAATGCTCCTGATGATGGGCGTATGTACCCGAAACATGTCGAGCTAAGAATACATCAATAAAATTACCTAGTTGCATCAAGTTGGCATTTCACTTTATTTCATTAAAGGTTGTATTTGACTGCATTTTGCTGATGCTTGTGATCCTATCAACGCAACGGGCATGTCTCACCTGAAAGCGGGTACAAAACAGATAATTGGTTGCTGTACTGTCTCTACGGAATTTTGTATGGGTTACAAACTCAGTATAATACCTGTATATCCCTCACTGTAGGACGAACGCAACGCTCAGACAATAGATAGGCTTAATGCATAAAGGAAACACTATATTGACGTCATCCTGAAAAGTATGCAGTATAAATCTTCAACTGGCCTCGAATAACGGGATGGTAAGAAGGTTTCGGCAGAGAAGTTAATCAAAAGCCAGTTGTACTATATATTATATACCGTCAGTACACAACAACATCAATATAGTGATACAATGTATGTAATAGGTTACACTGTGGTTACATGTTTCGACCGTAAACTGTCATCATCAGGCCAATAAAGAACATTTTGTTTAAGGTACAGAAAGGTAGTAGTCAATGGGATCCAATTTCGTTTACAGTGGAATGTAAAATGTTGTATAAAGAAATGCGTATTTACAAATAAAACAATTAAAATTAAGCAATAAACAATTAGATGAAAATCTTCTAAATGCTGTGTTGTTGTGGGCCTCAATCTGGTTTCTAAAACAATAGTATTCTGTCTATGTGCCGGTAAATAAGTGAAGACCGTGTGACATTATTGTTGTAGGTTGGAATACTTGACCACCGCGCCTCGTATGTATGTGTATATATATATATATATATATATATATATAAATCAGTCGTTTGCGTAGGTTATGAAAGTTTTGAAGCGATTAATTTCTGTGCACGATCCACTATCAATCAGTTGTAGCACTGTAAGTGTTGCTATGATTGTTCACTAACTGCTTCATGGTAAACCGTAGGGTCACCATACGTTCTGGTAGTGGTTAAACTGCACGAGTGAACACACGTGCGTAGCTTGAAATGCGTGTAGTAAATTAATATACTCACAGTTTGTTGTTGTGGATGGTCAACAGTTCTATTGTCGTGGGTATCCGACGTATTATGTTATGAAGTAGAGACTTCGACAACACGGCATTTAGAAGATTTTCATCTAATTTGTTTACTGCTTAATTTTAATTATTTTAATTGTAAATACGCATTTCTTTATACAACATTTTACATTCCACTGTAAACGAAATGGGATCCCATTGACTACTACCTTTCTGTACCCTAAACAAAATGTTCTTTATTGGCCTGATAATGACCGTTTACGGTCGAAACATGTAGCCACAGTGTAACCTATTACATACATTGTATCACTATATTGATGTTGTTATGTACTGACGGTATATAATATATTGTACAATTGTTATTGCACAACGGGATGGCGTCTGTCAAAAGCCAGTTGCTTTTATGTAATTAATCCTTTAAACGCTGTATTAAATCCCAGCTGCCATCTGCTGACATTATTAAGAACTCACCCTATACTCCACGTCATCAGGATAAGGGTTAAATATAAACAATTTAATAACCTCACTGTGAGTTAATTACATAATTATTTTCATTTTATTACCGTGCAATGTGATAACAATATTTATTAAAACCAACTAATTGCACATATTTGTCAAACCATTAAAACCACACTATTAGATTAAAATGGATTTAAAATATCTCCTACATGTTTCAATCCCTCTATGGGATCATCCTCAGGGAGCGTAAATTAATGTAGGACTAAAGTTACTAAGATCGACTGTACACGAGGTTATC
>Ga0131853_10020683_pt1 | contig 11947 bp, 9 predicted proteins | sample TergutLab28metaG_FD_92764 | JGI IMG/M metagenome (GOLD analysis project Ga0131853, IMG submission 92764) | Labiotermes labralis P1 segment gut microbial communities from Petit-Saut dam, French Guiana - Lab288 P1 (version 2) (version 2) | ecosystem: Host-associated > Arthropoda: Insects >...
ATGTTCAATATTTATCTCCCATGCCCTATACGTACTCAGGCCTGCGATTTATTTTTTATTAGTGATTGGTTAACGTCTAACCACTACAAACGACGTGTTGCAATCTCTTTTTGATCCGCCTCCAAATAGCTTTTAAAGCAATGAAATTTTTTTTGGTAAAATATGACATTTGAAATGTGCTTGATGTCAATCTTTATCTTTTTTTTTGCTATACTAGTGGTTGTGAAAGTGCTGATTTTAGTGCTATAATGTCGAAATAAGCAACGTGTTTGGCTATCATCAAGTGATGCTTTAAGGATAGCAGATGCTGCTTTGAAAGTATTTGACATGTTTTTTACACGTTTTTTACATCTTTTTTACAGCCTGAAAGTAAAGTGAGGTTCAAGCTTAGTGATAAACTACAACGTTTCCGCATTTATTCAGTTCACAAGAGCTGGATTAGTCGAAAATAGTACACAAGAAGCTGCATTTAGGCTTCTAATTGCTTCCATTACAACCGAGGAATATGTTGATATTTCTTCTTCCATGATCACCCATCTAATGAAACAAAACCGAGAAATACCTGACCCCATTAAAAAAGCATCGGCTAAACGTGAAGTCACTGCCAATGCGATTCATTATTTTGAAGACGTTGTACTTCCTGATCTGAATCCCCATCTAATGGAGGAGACCTGCTATAAAATCGTCACTTTACTTACTAACGATCCAACCGTTCCTGAAAAAACGTGTCAGTCTTTGATTTCTTTTTATCAAAACGAACAGGTTGGGGAATTTCTTGCGAGAAGTTTTTTGTATGCAGTGGGTCGACCCAACAAAGGTGTAGGCGCCACCCCTGAATTGGAAGACGTTCCTTTCATTTTAGAAGTCGGTAATAAATGCCCCCTTTGTGAAGAAGAACTCGTTAATCAAGGGAGGAAAATGACGTTACAAGGTTACCAGCTCACCGACATTCAACTTGATACTAAATTGACCTCCTACCAAAATAAGCTCGCTTTGTGTTCAAGTTGTTCAACCAAGTATTCTTACGACACCGAGTTTGCTGAAAGCGTTGAATTATCCAAACTTAAGGATCAGTACATCAATCAAGCCAAACTACAACAAAGAATGGCATCTGCTAGTTTAGAAGATGATATTAAGGAAGTCATCGTAGCACTTCGAAGCATCCCTTGGGATCGTGAGTTAGAGGATTTTTCTTTAAACATCCTAACGATTGATAAAAAAATTCTCCCCGAAAATGGGCTATTGTTGAGTCAGGTAAATCATGATGTTTTGACCTATTATCGATTCATTGAAAAGTCGTTTTCTAACATCGACAATTTTAATGTGATTGCCTCCGAAATCAACACGGCGTTTCATAAGATAGCGCGTATTTATTCCACACAAGATGAGATCGTCCACTTCCTTTGTGACTGGGTCTTAGAGAAGACGAAATTATCAAAGGTTTACCATCAATCTTGTCGCATCATCGTCGCTTTTTTTATTCAAAATTGTGAGGTGTTTTATGAGATTACCGAATAAAGTAACGCCTTATAAAAAGAGCACATTAGCCAAATTACCTGTTGTGATAACTGCCTTAAGAGAAGGCCCGGTAAACCCCCTTACTTTATATAAGAAGGTTAAGCGTCAGGTGGGGAGTGTGTCAGATTTTGTTGCTGTTTTAAGTTGTCTTTATGCTCTTAATACAGTTGATTTTCTAGATGAGGAGGTGTTGGGCTATGTTGAAAATGATTCAATGTGATAAGTTTATGGTAGATGGAAAAGTGCGGCCACCTATCCAGTTTAAGCCTGGCCTTAACACTGTTCTTGGAGACGAGGTCGGTTCGAATTCAATTGGGAAGTCAACGATGCTAATGATTATTGACTTTGCTTTTGGTGGCGATGATTATCTTAGAAGGTTGATTGATGTGCAAGAGAACATTGGCTTCCATGTGATCAATTTTACCTTTGAATTTGAAGGCACACTTCATCATTTTTCTCGCGACACCAGCGACTGGAACCAGGTGAACGTTTGCGATGTGCATTATAATGTAAAGCATACCCTCTCTAAAGATGAGTATTTAAAGTTTCTGAGGCAAAAGTTTAACTTGAACTTACCAGAACTGACCTTTCGAAGTGCCGTTAGCCGATTTTTTCGTATTTATGGTCGTGAAACATTAGATCCTAAGTACCCTTTGCAAAGTGCCATGCGGGAGCCTCAAAGAGATAGCATCGAAGGTTTGTTAAAGTTATTCAATCATTACTTAGAAGTCAAATTGCAAAAAGAGCGTACCAACCAAGCAAAGCAAGCAGAGAGTACTTTTAAAAATGCCCAAAAGTATCGCTATTTGCCAAAGGTGTCTAACCAGGTCCAGTACAAAGAAAATGAAAAGCGTATCCTGAAGTTAGAGCAGTCGATTGAAAAGTTAGTCGCGGAGAGCCTGAACGGTACCATTGATGGAGAAAGTGTGCAAATAGAAAGTGCCGCTGAATTAAGACAACAGCTGAAGATAGCGAAGAGAAAATACATTGATTTGGTAAGTGAACTAGAGCACATGGAAATCGATCGTATCAAGCGAAATTCTTTTGAAAAAGGTTTTAGAGAACTACAAAGCTTTTTCCCCGAGGTTAACATGAAGAAGCTTGAAGACATTGAAAATTTTCACCGAAAACTAGATCGAATTTTAAAAGATGAGTTTAAAGAAAGGTGCTCTGAATTAGAAAGATCAATTGCCCTAAGTTCAAAAGAAATTAGTCAACTAGAAGCAAAAATGACGGCTTTAGGAAGTCTCACCAATGTCACGCAAATCATTTTAAGTGAGCACTGTCAAAAACAAAAAGAGTTGGATCAGCTAAAGACTGCTAATGCCACATACGATACGAGAAAGGAATTGAAACAAAAACGTGAGGCCTTAGAATTACAGCTAAACACATTGATCCTTGAGGTCATGGCCTTTGCTGAAAAAGAAATCAACGAAACAATGAAACAGTTAAATCAACGCATTAATGATGAAAAGACAGCGCCAAAATTGACCATCAAAGATGCCGATCGCTACACCTTTACTACATCACACGATCGTGGGACGGGCTCGCAGTACAAAGGATTAATCGTTTTCGATTTAACAGCTTTAAAAATGACGGATTTACCCGTTCTTGTTCACGATTCAGTCTTGTTAAAACAAATTGAAGACCACACCCTTGAAGCCGTTTTAAAATTATACACTGAAACCGAAAAGCAAGTCTTTATTTCCCTCGACAAAAAAAGCTCCTTTTCAAAAGGAGCGCAACTTCTTTTACAGCAAACGAACGTTCTTCAATTACATCCCAAAGGTGGCGAATTGTTTGGCTATGCTTGGAACGTTACCCAAACCGACCTTTAATGTAATCTTCCGTCTCCTTCTTAGCAGGTTGATGGAAGATTTTTTTTGTGTCATCAAATTCGATCAGCTTTCCCATGAGAAAAAAGGCTGTTTTATCGGAGATCCGGGCTGCTTGTTGCATGGAATGGGTGACGATAATGATCGTATATTTCTTTTTTAAATGACCGATCAACTGCTCAATTTTCTGTGTGGCGATAGGATCAAGGGCGCTGGTCGGTTCATCCATCAAAATCACTTCCGGTTCCATGGCGATGGCTCTCGCAATGCATAACCGTTGTTGCTGACCCCCAGATAACTGAAGGCCCGATGTTCGTAACTTATCCTTCACTTCCTCCCAAAGGGCCGCCTGCTTCAAGGCTTCTTCCACAATGAAGTCTAACTTCATGCGGTCTTTGATTCCTTGGTGACGAGGCCCGTAAGCCACATTGTCGTAAATGCTCATGGGAAAAGGGTTGGGCTTCTGAAAGACCATGCCAACCCGAGTACGAAGTTCGATGACGTCCATTTTTTGGTAGATGTCCTGATCCGCATCCAGCAGGATTTTGCCTGTGATTTTGACGTCGTCAATGAGGTCGTTCATCCGATTAAGCGTACGCAAAAACGTCGACTTTCCACATCCAGATGGGCCGATCAAGGCCGTCACCTTTTTTTCGTACAATGTCAAACTAACGTCATGGAGCGCTTGGAAATCTTTATAGAATAAATTTAAATTTTGGACATTAAATTTTACTTTCATGGTCAACCACCCCTACCTAAGTTCCGACCAGTCGGTAATCACACCTCGATAGATGTCTCTCACTTGTTCCAGCGTCAACTCTTCAATATCGCTATCTGGATGGACAACGATGACGATTCCATCTAAAGCGTAGGTCACTTTATTTAGGCCACTAGCCAGCTCTGATTCGTAAAGGTCACGCGAAACAAATCCTAAAGTAAAAAAGCCCTGCTGTGCACCACGTAGCCCCGTTCCAGAGCCGACCGCCTCATAAGTGATGTCTACTTGTGGGAACAACACTTCGAATTCGCTAATGAGAGCAAGAACCGTTGCTTCCGTCGATGTGGAGCCACCAAAGGCAATGCTCCCACGGGCCGCTTGCTGATTAATGGCAGCGAGATCAAAGGCGTCTACGTTGAAAGGAGAAGCACCGAGAGGGTCGACAATGGCCCCTACCTCGCTCAAAATCCCTCGACCTTCCCGAGACGTCGCAAACATAATAAAGGCTCGCTCAACCTCGCCAATGTTGGCGGCTGCATACACAAAATTGAAAGACCGAACCAACGCATACTCCCCAGACGCCATGTTCACCGCCGTTGGCGCCACACCATCGATGTACAGCCCCCTTAGGTCATTTTGTAGATCCATGAACGTTGCCCAGGAAATATACCCAATCGCCAGCGGATTCTCGGCAATGGAATTAGCGACCACACCATTCCCATTACTAATAATCGCATCCTGCGTCATCAGCCCGTCAGCACGCAGGTTCACATCCACCAGCTCCTCAAACACACTCCGCGCACCCGACCCATCCTCACGACTCACCACTGCGATCCCCGAATCCCTCTCACCCCTACAGCCAAAAAACAGAAGAATCCCTAGGGTTAACAGCCCTAACAATGCCACCTTTCTCATAAAACTAGACCCCTTTCTCTTACTAATCTACCTTCCACCAGCTACCCAGATCACCAACTTTGACATCAAATTCAAAACGACCACCGTCACCAAAATCAAAATCCCAATCGCGGCTGCGACTTCCACATTGCCGTATTCCTTCACCTCAATAAAAGCCCGGATCGTCAACGTCGTCCCTGCTTCAAAAATGGATAGCAAGCCACTTCCTCGATTAACCGGCATTCGAACAAAAGACCCTACCGTAAACAAAAGAGCTGCCGACTCACCTACGATTCGACCAATCACCAATAAAAAACCGACGCTAATACTAGGCATCGCATTGGGGAGAATAACGCCCCAAATGGTCTCAAACTTTGTTGCCCCCAAACCGAAAGAAGCTTCCTTATAGGAGGCAGGAACTTGCGACAAAGCAAGCTCTGTCTGACGCATCAAAATCGGTAATAACATCAAAGATAATGTCATTGCTCCGGAAATAATGGACATCCCAAATTGCAATAACTGGGTGAAAACAGCCATCCCAAATAACCCATAAATGATCGAAGGAATGCTTGCTAACACGTCAACTAAAAACCGAATCACAGCAGCAAACTTGCTCCTTTTCGCATACTCGTTTAAATAGACAGCGGCCAAAATTGCAAAAGGACCAATCATCACAAGGGTCAACAAAACCAACATCACCGTAGACACAAACATCGCCTGCAACTTTGCCGTCGCAAACAGATCATGACTCGACAAACGAAACAGCTGTGTATAAAAAGCACCTGCCCCATTACTAAAAATAAACCAAAAAATACTCCCCAGAGTGACCACCGATAAAAAAGAACACAACAAAAGGATGACGAAAAACAAACCATCTACCACTTTTCGATTCATCTGCTTCACCCCAATCCCCTTTTATAAAACTCTGTCGGATATTCATCCTAGTTGAAGCTACCTGCTTGACCCCGACCTCATCCACCTTAAGACCACGTTAATCATCATGATAAAAAACAACAGCACAAGCGCCGACGACCAAAGTAGCTGCTCATGTAACTCCGCTGCGTATCCTTGTTCCAAAACAATGTTTGTGGTCAACAATCGCACCGTAGAAAAAATACTACCTGTATACCCGCCTTCCCGGTTGCCGGCAATAAGGGCAACTGCCATCGTTTCCCCAATCACTCGGCTAGCACCTAGCGCTACGCCAACCACGATCCCCGGCTTCGCCGCTGGAATCAATACGGCCACAATGCTTTGCCTCCTAGATGATGCTAAAGCAAAGGCTCCTTCTTTATAAGCACGTGGCACGTGTTGCAAAGCCGTCATACTAATGAGCGTCATGGTCGGCATCACCATGGCTGCTAGTACGATGACAACGGCTAGCAGTGATTCCCCATGTGGCTGTGGAGAAATCTGTGCAACTCGCGGTAGTAACACAATAAAGCCAAAAATCCCATAAAACACCGAGGGAATCCCAGCTAGACACTCGATAACGAACCGTAACGCATTAGATAGCCACGTCGGTGCATACTCCACAATAAAAATAGCAGTCGCAATCGAAATAGGTGCACTAATAACGATTGCCCAAAACGTCGCAACGACGGAACTTAAAATCATGTAGCCGATGCCGTATATCCGTAACGATGGGCGCCAAACGTCTCCGGCCAAAAATGAAAATACCCCGTATGTCCCGTACCGATTTCCTGGTAGAAAAGGTTGAATGCCTTGATACACCACCAACATCAGAATTCCTACCGTCAACAAGATCACGAGGGTCGCGAAACAAAAAGATAACCAATAGAAGCCTTGATCGAATATCCGGCGCTTTTTTCTGATCATGGACGCTCCCCCCTTCCCTCACTTCGCATCGGAATTTACTAAAAATCATACGTTGCCAAAACCGCCGTAGATACCGCTAATTTTCTTAAACTGGATGTGAAAACACCCCTTTATAGCCTGAATCGGAGGCCTCTGGGTGAAAAAACACCCCCTGATGGACTTATACGATGACCTAGGGGTGAAAAAACACTCCTGATGGGCTTATACGATGGCCTAGGGGTGAAAAAACACCCATCGATGGGCTCATCCGATGGTATCTGGGTGTTTTTATCCCCTACTCCCCTAAATAAAGCCGCAGGATTCCATCTTCGGCCATCCGACTTCCAGGTGCTGGCTGCTGATCCGTCACCACGGTCCCGCTACCTAAAAACTCAATGCGGTAGGTAGTATAACGATTAATGTCCGACTTCTCCACACCGATGTAATCTGGCACTTCGATGTAAATCGGATCCAACCAACGGTACTCTTTCTCAATCCCTTCATCGCTACGTTCAATCCCTAAATAAGGTAGCACCTCAACCAAAATGTTCCGGGCAATCGGCGCCGCTACCACACCCCCATACTGAATGGTATCCTGTGCATTATCGATGGCCACATAAATGACGATTTGTGGGTTATCCATCGGTGCCGCACCAATAAAGGACAAAATGTATTCGTTGGGTAAATACCCACCACCTGGTGCTGGCTTTTGCGCCGTCCCCGTCTTACCACCGACACGGAAACCATCGATGTAACCACCACGACCACTCCCATTGGTCCCTACGTTCTCCATGACATAACGCATCAAATCCGAGGTCTCCTGACTAATGACCTGACGCCGAACTTCCGGCTCGCGAGCAAATAAAACTTCACCTGTATAAGGGTGACGGATTTCCGAAACAATGTGAGGCGTCATCAGATCTCCACCGTTAACAATGGCACTTACCGCGGTCGTTAACTGAAGTGGCGTCATGGAGTTCCCTTGACCAAAAGCAGAGGTCGCTACTTCAACGGGTCCAATAGCAGAAGGGTCAAACACAATCCCTTGACTCTCACCAATCATGTCCACGCCCGTCCGCTCGTTAAAGCCAAAGCGGTCGATGTACTCAAACAACAAATCCACACCTAGAAGCTCTACACCAATGTGCATCAACCCCGGGTTACACGAATTCATTAACACCTCCAGCATGTTCTGTGTCCCGTGACCACCGGCCTTCCAATCCCGGATTCGTGTCCCCTCAATCATAGAGTAACCCACACAATTGAACTCGTCCTCGAGCGTCATCAATTCCTCCTCTAAAACCGCTGCATAGGTGACCAACTTAAAAGTCGATCCCGGCTCAAACGTGGACCAAATCGGCAAATTCCGATTAAAGATTTCCTGATCGTACGCCTGATAATTGGACGGATCAAAATTCGGCCGGGACGTGTTGGCTAAAATCGCCCCCGTATTAGGATCCATGGCAATGATCATAATCTGATCTGGACGATAGCGTGCCATAGCATTGTCGGCTTCCCGCTCCACAATTTCTTGAATGCGGGTGTCAACCGTCAAAACCATGTCCATCCCCCGGGCCGATGGGGCATAAACGTCTGAAAAACGCTCAAGAGAGTGCCCCTTTGCATCAGAAAAATATTGCCACGCCCCATTGGCTCCCATTAAATAATCGTTATATAACACTTCAAGACCTGCCAAACCTTGGTTATCCACCCCCGTGAATCCCAAGGTTTGAGCTAACATATTACCATGGGGATAATAACGACGGACGTCGTTTACTAAATAGACCCCATCTAGGTCGGCCGCTTTAATGGCGACCACTTGATCGTGATCAAGTTTTCGCCCTTCCGGTTGGATTCGCTCCACGTTAACCGGGGCTGTCGCATGTCCCATCATATCCTCAAAAGTGGAATCCAACACGTCCGCAAGCACACGAGCGACCTCTTCCGGATCACGCACCTGATTGGGGATAATAATGACCGATGGGGCGACCACGTTGTTAACGATCACATCCATGTTTCGGTCATAAATAATCCCCCGTTGTCCCTCAATCGGCAGATTTCGGGACCACAACGCCTCCGCGTGGGTGCTAAACTCTGTCGGATTGATGACCTGCAAATACAATAACCTTACAATTAAGGCTAAAAAATAAATCCCAACTAGGACGCCTAACCAAACGGTACGCTTCTTAATCATTGCTTCGTGTTTCATAACTTCACCATCCAAATTAATACTCATTCGCTTATTAAAACGTATGAAAAAAAGAGCTGTGGTATGAGTCACACAACCCTTCAGAATAATTTAAGAAAATCTTTAGAATCCTCTCCGGTTTTATTAACAACTCCCTAATGTCTCTATGTTATCCTTGAATGGTTCATCAAGTTTTGGATCATTTTTGAAAAACTTTTAACTCTTCACTTGATTCCAAAAGCACTTAGTGCTACTCTTGAAAAAGCTACATCATTTATCCTAGCTGACACAATCCAAAGGGAGTGATAACCGTATAAATTTAGAGAAAGCATAAAAAATTAAATTTCAGTTTCAGCCAAGGTTGACCGTTTACCATGTAAAATGTAACAGTAAATATAGACAGCATTAGGCCCATTGTAAAAGACAATTTTATCAGCGATGGTTTTCACCGGTTTTATGAAATAGCCTTACTTTAGGTGAAAATCCTCACCATTTACACCAAATATGCTTGATTCTAGGGAAAGCCAGAACGAGTTGTTTCCTTTTCACAATTGCCTACTGACCACACATAAAGAAAGGATGTTTTAATATGAGAAAAGCACCAAAGATGCTACTTGCATTGAGTTTAGTCTTACCGGCTTTGCTGTCTCCATTAGCAGCCTCTGCCCATTCGTTGGAAACGATGGACGCACTAAGAACGCGTAGACAAACAAGAGAATCCTTTGAAACAAGAGAAAGTCGCTCAGAACTTCTAAGCCCGGCATCAAATGACGCACTAGATGCAATGAGAACACGCAGACAAGAACGTCAACCGTTAGTATTTGAAGCACCTGCCACAGTCGATGTTGAAGCCTTTGAAAACACTAGACTTAACGAAACCATCACAACACGTCAAGCCGCAGAAGAAGCTGGCATTGAAAGCCACATCGAAGACTGGACCGACGAGGAGATGGCTGCCTTTGATGAGTTAGTCAATGCCAACTTTAGTGCCTTCTTTGATCTACTAGATACACCAGAATTTGAGCTTTCCTTTGCCATCATTCACTACTACTGGTTAAGCCTTGATTTTGGGGTAGACTTCCTAGAGGTGGTTCTTGGACTTTCACTAGATGACTTCACTGACGAAGACATCCATGCCCTTGAAGAACTAATCGGAACGTTCTTCGAACTAGATGCTGGCTTTGGGGCAATCATTGAGGCCGTCTTTGAGGATGGGATGTCCTTTGAAGAAGCGTCTACACTTATGATGGAAAACACGGAAGGGTTCTTAGCACTGATTCCACTCTTTGAAGCGCAACTAAGTGGCGTTATCCCGTCTCCTGAAGCACCTGAAAATCCTTGGACAGAAGAAGAAATGGCCGTTTTCAATGAGCTTGCCATGGCAAATGAGGAGGCATTCTGGACGGTAGATGAACTCATTGGATTTGCCTTCCGAGTGGTAAACATGGATCCTGCTGATGCTGAAGAGCGCTTTGGTTTTGATGCAGACGATATCGCTTCCTTTGAAACAATGATTGAGGAATTCTTCGCAGCAGACGAACTGTTCTGGGATGTCATGATTGGTATGTACGAAGGAACTTTATCCTTTGAAGAAGCCTCTGCTATGGTCATCGAAAGCACCGAGCGATTTGTAACGCTTATTACTGCGTTAGAAGAAATTATATCTGAGTTTAAAGTTGAGCCATGGACAGATGCCGAGTTCGATGCGTTTGGGATGTTATTGGATGAAAACGATGCTGCCTTTGATGCTATAATTGTACCAATTATTACGGTTTCCCTCTTTGACCTTGAACTTACGGAAGAAGAACAAATAGCCTTTGACCATATCATAGCTAGCTTTGAAGCACTCGACATTCTATTCTTTGATGTGTTGACAGACGCCTTCATGGGTATCATCTCTTTTGAAGAAGCTGTCGCTGGAGTAACCGAAAGTACGGAAGGATTCCAAACGTTACTTGCTGAACTTGAAGCCCTCTTTGATGTCCAACCATGGACAGATGAAGAAGTAGAAATATTCCTAGAGGCGCTTCTAGCAAGCGAAGAAATTCTATGGGGCCTATTTGCTGACATGGATTTTGCCTTTATTCTTCTATTCTATCACGAGATTGGCCAAAATTCAGACCTTGACCTTATTTACATCTTATTTGGATTCTCCTTAACCGATGAAAACGCTGAAGCCCTTGAACAAATCATCGATGAATCCTGGGAGTTAGATGATAACTTTTTCTTATTGGTTATGCTACTATTTAGTGACACACGCATTGTGACACTGGAGCAAGCATTAGAGTTTAACGCAGCTAACACAGATGCTATGTTAGAATTAATCTCACGATTCCTAGAAATCGTAGACGGACACCTAGATCCACCGCCACCATTACCGCCTGGTACTGGTATCATCCCAGAAGAAGATGCCTTAAGAGAGCTCATGTTCGAAATTGGACTCCTTCAATTAGAAGAGTCAGAGTTCACGCCTGAATCATGGAGCCTATTTATCGACGCCATTGATGCGGCAACTGAAGTGCTAGACAATATCCCAGACCATGACGTTGAAGCGATTGTACGAGCACATGAAAACTTACAAGAAGCCTTTGATGGATTAGAAACCATCAGTGGTGAAGAGCCAACACCACCGACAAGGCCAAATTTCCCTGAAATTACACTTCCTGAAATTGTGATTCCGGAAATCACCATCCCTGGAATTCCAACGCTACCATTCTCAATTGGTCTAAAAACCTTATAACGTTATAACATAAAAAGTGAAGGTACACTTGCCATGAGCCAGGCAACGACCTTCACTTTTCTTATTTCTCTCGTTTCAATGCGACTTCCCGATAAACCTTCCCACCAGACTCATAGGAAAATTCTTTCCCTTTAACAAAGCCAAATTTTTCGTACAGGCGGATCGTTGATAAGTTACTAACAACGGCACTGGTATGAAGGGTCAACTCACCGTGTTTGGCATAAAACAATTGAATA
>Ga0131853_10020684_pt1 | contig 11947 bp, 8 predicted proteins | sample TergutLab28metaG_FD_92764 | JGI IMG/M metagenome (GOLD analysis project Ga0131853, IMG submission 92764) | Labiotermes labralis P1 segment gut microbial communities from Petit-Saut dam, French Guiana - Lab288 P1 (version 2) (version 2) | ecosystem: Host-associated > Arthropoda: Insects >...
ATTAGATGGTATAACTCAATAATTAGATGGTATAACTCAATAATTAGATGGTATAACTCAATAATTAGATGGTATAACTCAATAATTAGATGGTATAACTCAATAATTAGATGGTATAACTCACACTTTGTATCTTTTAAATTGGTGCTCTAATGTTATTACTTTTATATTAAAACATTGCATGTTATCTTCATCATTGCACCGTGCATTTCGTACAGTCATTTAATCAGCACACCAACTAATGAACATACATAAATTTTTTTACATTAGAACATTTAAAATTGCTCCAATGTGTTTCGATCCTAAGATCATCTTCAGGGAGCTACACTGTTCCTTGCTAAAGTCACATTTTTAAAATACACTCACTGATTGACTTTCTTATATTAATTTAGTGTTGAGGCAGCATGTCATATTGTGTAAGTTGTACGTCACTTGAGCCAGTCTCAAGTTGCACAACACAAGATACACACGGCCAGGCGCACTGTCAGTGACGTACAACTTACACAATATGACATGCTGCCTCAACACTAAATTAATATAAGAAAGTCAATCAGTGAGTATTTTTAAAAATGTGACTTTAGCAAGGAACAGCGTAACTCCCTGAAGATGATCTTAGGATTGAAACATGTTGGAGCGATTTTAAATGTTTTAATGTAAAAAATTTTTACATATGTGCATAAGTTGGAGTGCTAATTAAATAATTTATGTTATGTTCAAACCTCAAATATTGTACTAGACCCAGTAAATAAAATTATTGTACACTTGTATTTTGACCCCACTTCTAGACTTCTTAAACAAATATGACTATTTCCATATCCATATGGATTTTGTAATCCTGTACGGATCCATGGAATGAAAATAAATGATATGATATGATATGAATAATCATATGGTGTAACTTAATAATTATATCAATGCTAGACAGGAATAATACAAAGACTGGGGGAATGGCAAAGCTGGAAACCAAATCCATCATGGATATAAAATGAGAAGTCATGATCTATGAAATCATATTTGAGTTAAGCCTTCAACAGGGGTTGAAAGATGCAGCACTGACAGAACATCAATAACAAACTAGATATAATGTCACAAGCAAAGAGGTAGTAGGTGATGACTCACTATTGTCTATGTCTGCCCAGGGGTCATGGGATTTGATAGTCAGTGTGCCTCCGTCCATCACGGCAAAACCATACGCTATGTGGGTGCAGAGTGTCCAGTCAATGTCTTCTGGCGTGTACTTGCCAATACCCGGCCTGCAAGAAAAAGGTGAGTTTAGAAATTGAAGAATATTAAAGAATATTAAAGGATATGAGGCATATCAAGAAGGAAGTTAGAAAACACAACTGCCTTTCTTTATACAGGGACATAATTGTATGTGACACCTACCATTTGTCACTTCCTGATGCGATTACATGTCACAGAGTCGGCTACATTAATACAAGCAAGCTGACAGGAAGTGGCAACAGACAGCTGTAAGCTAAAATAATGACTATATATTTAGAGACTTGGGGGTTTGCAAGCCTTATTGCTCATTACACAATCAGAACACAAAAATGTCTGTCAAAGTGTACCAGCCTCCACTGAACTTCACTGCAAAGCCAAACTGAAATTCAAGAGCTAATAAACATTGTTTTAGGATTGTGTTTCTGTTATTCTTTGTCCTGTGCACTGCAGGCTTTATGCTCAGCAGGGTCAATGAGTTTCTTCAACACAAAACACAAACAACCAACTGAGAAATGATATTCATGCTAGATTTTAAAATTGGTTAAAAAACTGCAGCATTTCTCACATGACAACCATCTTTTAGTTTTTACACCATGTAGTGTGCTTTCGTTCCCAGCTGTCATCTGAAACATTCAAACAAACCAAACACAGTACAGAGTGTAAAAATGTAAAAAAGTCACTCATCTGAACAACCACCATAAAAACCTGAAAAACTAAGTGCAGCATTCTTGTTTAATACATGCAAGCACACGTATGTACACTTATAACAATTAATACAGTTCATCAGTGGAATACCATCAAAGGAAACACTTAATGACTAAAATAAATCATATAGGACACATAATATGCTGATAAGACGTTCAAACTGGATGATGCGTGGGAGGTTTAAGGTCTCAGGTTGAGGTTGAGACCACAATGGATGTGAAGTCTGTATGAATGTCACACCATGTGACTGGTAGTTATGTGCTGACACTGCGAAGGAACCTTCTGCCAGAGTCTGAAGGTGGAGACAGCGGGTTCCTTTGATACGTTGGTATGAACCACACTACACGGTGCACAACACAAACCACACAAATACATAACAAGCACAATTCTAAAACAAATCTGAAGGGTGTTCTGAATTGCGGTGCACTGGTAGTGGGGACCTTGTAACTTACTGCACTGTATTGTGTTGTAAGTCATGGAGCACTGTCAGTGCAGACCCTCTAACCTAGTGCACTGTATTTTGCATCGAATCATGCCACACTGTCAGTAGGGATCCTGTAAACTAGCACACTATAGCGTGTTCTGAATCACAGTGCTCTGTCAGTTTAGAACCTGTAAACCAGTGCACTGTAGTGTGTTCTGAACCACAGTGCACTGTCAGTGCAGACCCTGTATCCCAGTGCAATAGATTGTGCTCTGAATCATGGTGCACTGTCAGTTTAGACCCTGTAACCCAGTGCACTAGATTGTGTTCTGAATCACAGTGCACTGTCAGTGCAGACCCTGTAACACTGTGCACTGGATTGTGTTCTGAATCACAGTGCACAGTCAGTGCAGACCCTGTAACCTAGTGCATTAGATTGTGTTCTGAATCATGGTGCACTGTCAGTGTAGACCCTGTAACCTAGTGCATTAGATTGTGTTCTGAATCATGGTGCACTGTCAGTGTAGACCCTGTAACCTAGCGCACTAGATTGTGTTCTGAATCATGGTGCACTGTCAGTGTAGATCCTGTAACCTAGCTCACTAGATTGTGTTCTGAATCATGGTGCATTGTCAGTGTAGACCCTCTAACCTAGCGCACTAGATTATGTTTTGAATCATGGTGAACTGTCAGTGTAGACCCTGTAACCTAGAGCACTAAATTTTGTTCTGAATCATGGTGCACTATCAGTGCAGACCCTGTAACCTAGTGCAAAATATTGTGTTCTGAATCATGGTGCACTATCAGTGCAGACCCTGTAACCTAGTGCATTAGATTGTGTTCTGAATCATGGTGCACTGTCAGTGTAGACCCTGTAACCTAGCGCACAAGATTGTGTTCTGAATCACGGTGCACTGTCAGTGCAGACCCTGTGACCTAGCGCACTACATCTTTTTTTGAATCATGGTGGACTGTCAGTGTAGACCCGGTAACCTAGCGCACTAGATTGTGTTCTGAATCACGGTGCACTGTCAGTGCAGACCCTGTAACCTAGCGCACTAGATTGTGTTTTGAATCACGGTGCACTGTCAGTGCAGACCCTGTAACCTAGCGCACCAGATCGTGTTCTGAATCATTGTGCACTGTCAGTGTAGACCCTGTAACCTAGTGCACTAGATTGTGTTTTGAATTACGGTGCACTGTCAGTACAGATCCTGTAACCTAGTGCGCTAGATTGTGTTCTGAATCATGGTGCACTGTCAGTGTAGACCCTCTAACCTAGCACATTAGACTGTGTTCTGAATCATGGTGCACTGTCATTACAGACCCTGTAACCTAGTGCACTAGATTGTGTTTTGAATCATGGTGCACTGTCAGTGTAGTTCCTGTAACCTAGCGCACTAGATTGTGTTCTGAATCATGGTGCACTGTCAGTGTAGACCCTGTAACCTAGTGCACTAGATTGTGTTCTGAATCATGGTGCTCTGTCAGTGTAGACCCTGTAACCTAGAGCACTAAATTGTGTTCTGAATCATGGTGCACTGTCAGTGCAGACCCTGTAACCTAGCACATTGTAGTGCCACAACTGACTGCATGAAGCAGTATTTGTCCCTGTGTTCGCCATGAAGGCATATGGTTGGTGTGGAAATATAGTTTCACTCATTCATAACTTTGGCACTTGATGGCAATGTGTGGTTTGCCTCACGCCCCGGCCATTCTATGGTGGGGGCAAGAGCCCCTTTTACCCACTGAGCAGGAGGCTGGGTGCACCCCAAAAACTGTTCTGGAAACTTGGCAGAAGAAATAAAACTTTTTTCCCCTGCCAGGAATTGGACCATAAATATTCAGGTGTAATGTCACTACACTGATTGAGCTATCTTGTGGTAATTTAATTACTCCACAATAGTTTACACCACACTCTTCTACACTTTTACCCCCAGCACATGCTGCAAAGGTGGGCCGGTTAGCTCAGTTGGTACAGCGACTGACTACGGGCTGGACAGTCTGGGATTGAATCCCGGTGTGCCCGAGATTTTCTGCCCATCCAGACCAGCCCTGGGGCCCACCCAGCCTCCTGTAAAATGGGTACCGGGTCTTTCCCGGGGGTAAACTGTGGCCGGGGGATGCTGCTGACCCCTCACACCCTTCTAATGCCACGGTCATGGAAGAGTAGAGCTATACCTCTACCCAACCTCTGGGCCACACTGGGCCATTAACAGAATCACTTTAATTTATGTGCTCCAAAGCACTACTTCCTGGTGGCACTCAAAAGACTACTCACAATAAATAATGACTAGGTCAATATGTCACCTGTAAAATGCCCAGTTGGTGAAGTAGCAGACAACTTTGTATCCTGTGTCCACAGGCTTTGGTGGCCCCGCAATGCCAGTACCAGGGGTGCTTGGCTTCATTGTGGTCGCAAGCTCGGTAGATGTGGATGTTGGTGGAGGGGGTGTTGGCTTGTTGTTACCGCTGTCAGTTTGTCCTGCCTGGCATTTTGTGTTTTCTGCCCAGTCACAATGATCCTACAGATGCCAAGTACAACAAAAGTATGAGAACTTAACATGTTGCTGGGTGCTGGCTACATTGTTCTCATTACACAATACATAATATGTTTTGAATGAGCACACCACGTTTACAAAATGGACACACTATGTTTAAAACATAACAGATGGTAACCATAACATTGTGAAAGTTCTGAACATTATCACATCATGGAATACCCATAAATTTCAAGAACTTTCTTGTGTGAAATTTACATATCAACTGGTTAGTGCTTCTCTCTGAGTACTAGATGCTCTAAACAGCCATCTCCTTCACTGATCTTGCACTCAGCATGCTCTAAACAGCCACCTCCTTCACTGACCTTGCACTCAGTATGCTCTAAACAGTCACCTCCCTCACAAACCTTGCACTCAGTATGCTCTAAACAGCCACCTCCCTAACTGACCTTCCATTCAGAACGCTCCAAACAGCCACCTCCTTCACTGACCTTGCACTCAGTATGCTCTAAACAGCCACCTCCTTCACCGACCTTGCACTCAGTATGCTCTAAACAGCCACCTCCATCACTGACCTTGCACTCGGTATGCTCTAAACAGCCACCTCCCTCACTGACCTTCCATTCAGAACGCTCCAAACAGCCACCTCCTTCACTGAACTTGCACTCAGTATGTTCTAAACAACCACCGCCTTCACCGACCTTGCACTCAGTATGCTCTAAACAGCCACCTTCCTCACTGACCTTGCACCCAGTATGCTCTAAACAGCCACCTCCTTCACTGACCTTGCACTCAGTATGCTCAACACAGCCACCTCCTTCACCGATCTTGCACACAATATGCTCTAAACAGCCACCTCCCACACTGACCTTCCATTCAGAACGCTCCAAACAGCCACCTCCTTCACTGACCTTGCACTCAGTATGCTCTAAACAGCCACCTCCTTCACTGACCTTGCACTCAGTATGCTTTAACAGCCACCTCCTTCACTGACCTTGCACTCAATATGCTCTAAACAGCCACCTCCTTCACTGACCTTGCACTCAATATGCTCTAAACAGCCACCTCTTTCACTGACCTTGCACTCTGTATGCTCTAAACAGCCACCTCCTTCACTGACCTTGCATACAGTATGCTCTAAACAGTCACCTACTTCATTGATCTTGCACTCAATATGCTCCAAATAGCCACCTCCTAAACTGACCTTGCACTCAGTATGCTCTAAACAGCCACCTCCTTCACTGACCTTGCACTCTGTGTGCTTTAAACAGCCACCTCCTTTACTGACCTTGCACACGGTATGCTCTAAACAGTCAACTACTTCATTGATCTTGCACTCAATATGCTCTAAACAGCCACCTCCTTCACTGACCTTGCACTCAATATGCTCTAAACAGCCACCTCCTTCACTGACCTTGCACTCAGTATGCTCTAAACAGCCACCTCCTTCACTGACCTTGCACTCAGTATGCTATAAACAGCCACCTCCTTCATTGACCTTGCACTCATTATGCTCTAAACAGCCACCTCCTTCACTGACCTTGCACTCAGTATGCTCTAAACAGCCACCTCCTTCACTGACCTTGAACTCCGTATGCTCTAAACAGCCACCTCCTTTACTGACCTTGCACACAGTATGCTCTAAACAGTCACCTCCTTCACTGACCTTGCACTCAGTATGCTCTAAACAGTCACCTCCTTCACTGATCTTGCACTCAGTATGCTATAAACAGCCACCTCCTTCATTGACCTTGCACTCATTATGCTCTAAACAGCCACCTCCTTCACTGACCTTGCACTCAGTATGCTCTAAACAGTCACCTCCTTCACTGACCTTGCACTCAGTATGCTCTAAACAATGACCTCCTTCACTGACCTTGTACTCAGTATGCTCTAAACAGCCACCTCCTTCACTGACCTTGCACTCTGTATGCTCTAAACAGCCACCTCCTTCATTGATCTTGCACTCAATATGCTCTAAACAGCCACCTCCTTAACTGACCTTGAACTCTCTATGCTCTAAACAGCCACTTCCTCTACTGACCTTGCACACAGTATGCTCTAAACAGTCACCTCCTTCATTGATCTTGCACTCAATATGCTCTAAACAGCCACCTCCTTCATTGATCTTGCACTAATTATGCTCTAAACAGTCACCTCCTTCACTGACCTTGAATTCTGTATGCTCTAAACAGCCACCTCCTTCATTGATCTTGCACTCAATATGCTCTAAACAGCCACCTCCTTCACTGACCTTGAAATCTGTATGCTCCAAACAGCCACCTCCTCTACTGACCTTGCACACAGTATGCTCTAAACAGTCACCTCCTTCATTGATCTTGCACTCATTATGCTCTAAACAGCCACCTTCTTCACTGATCTTGCACTCTGTATGCTCTAAACAGCCACCTCTTTTACTGACCTTGCACACAGTATGCTCTAAACAGTCACCTCCTTCATTGATCTTGCACTCAATATGCTCTAAACAGCCACCTCCTTCACTGACCTTACACTTTCTATGTCACGACAAAACCAGTGTAACTTAACACATGCAATACTTATAAAATTGTTTGTTCCTTACAAAAGACACATAGCAGTGCACATGGCAGATTCTTAAAAGGCTGAATATCATGACATTGTTCACTTCAGTTACCCAGTTACACTGTAGTTATGATGGGTACGTGATTTCAGAAGTGATAGAAGTTGAATGCATTCTCTCAAGGCGCCAAATTAAAACGCACAACTCTTAAGCCCCATCTCACATGTACATGTGTCTACCATTATACAATTTATTGCACAGTACTATAGGAATGGTTCCAGGTGGACTTGACAGGCAAATCATTCATATTAAATTTAATCAAAATGTATCTAGCACATAAACGGACCTCCCCTAGATGTGTTCTTTCTATAAACAGTGTACAAAGAAAGGCTATATATATAAAAATGGCTTTTAAGCATATTTTGCACTGTGTTGTGTCTGCCAGTGCGAGTCTTCTTATCAGTACTTTAGTTTCCCTCTTTGCATCTTCTTGTGTTAAGTGAACAAATCCAAATCTTTATTATGAAATCACTAAGGCAAACGCACAAATGTGTTCATGTGCTTAACAAAAAGCCACGTGATGAAACGTGTGGGGCAGAGGATGTGCAGCTGCACTCATTCTTAACCTTGGCACTGATGGCATTGAGTGGTCATTTTCATTCCTTGGTTACTTTACTGCTTTCACTTGCCACTGAGTAGCAGAACAGTTGGCCCCACAGCTGGAGGAGAGGGAAGTTTCTCCCACTGCCATGAACTAAACCATGATATGTTGGTTGCCCTGCCCACAGTGTAGTCACTATACTGATTAAGCCAGGTGCCAGTTTAGTCACTATACTGACTAAGCCAGGTACCAGTTTAGTCACTATACTGACTAAGCCAGGTGCCAGTTTAGCAACTATACTAACTAAACCAGTGGTGCAAGTTTAGCCACTTTAATGACTGAGCCAGGTGTCAGTTTAGTCACTATACCGACTAAGCCAGTGGTGCTGGTTTAGCCATTACTGACTAAGCCAGTGATGTCAAAACTTCTTGCTAATGTGTTCTACACTTAGAAAATTTCATGGACCTCCTCACTTCTCAAATATCAATAGTTTTGTTCTTAGACTAAACAGATTGAGAAAATATATATTGACCAAGAGGCACTGTAGCTCACAGCACCTGCACACTGAGTCACATTCCACCTATCACAGTAAAAACAGCATGACCAAGTACTGGCTGGACAAGCAAGACTTTCTGCAAAGCTGTGTGAAATCTGGGGACCCTTGAAATAACCTTGTGGCCCTCCAGGGGTCAAAGACCTGCAGGCTGCAGACCACTAGACTAAGCTACCCTGAATTAGCTGTATTATTTGTACAAAGCTGCTATGGGCTGCATGGTCTGGAAGTTGAATCTCAGTGGACACAAGATTCTCCAAGCTCTCCAGACTGGCCCCAAGGCCCACCCAGCCTCCAATACAATGCATACTGGGTCTTTCCCTTGGGCAAAGAGGTTGGAGTGTGGTGATGATCACCACCTCCTTCTATGCAAATGGTAGGAGTTCTATCTCCACCTCCCCTCTATGCTCGCACAGGCATCCGATCCTTGCAAACAGCAGTGGAGACACACAGCAACACTTGAAACTCAATAAGTGTAAACTGATAACTGACAGACTTCCGGTCTTTCTTACCTATTACAGAAACCATAGGCAGGTTACTGTAAATCAGTTTGCAGTTTACCTTGTTCCAGTATAAGCCAGCGGGACATGTTTGTTCTACAAGCGCTCCAAACTGACACAGGTAATATTTGTGGCAGTCGCTGGCATGTGGGGAAAAGATCTTTCCTCCACAGGTGTGGTCCTTCACTACACTGTCAGAGACGACTGTCCAGCTGGGGCGCTGTACGTGGTTGTCAGATACTGTGAAGGGTATAAATAACATTAAAACTGTGAATGTGTTTCCCTGTATTATGAATAAGAACTGGTGTACACACTACTTTAGGTATAAATGAAATACATAACAAATACACAGCTGTATGTTTACCAAAGTAAGGCCTAGTATCACGTTTGCCATACAATTATGGCAAATTCTGGCCCCACAGAAACACCGTCACTGTCAACATATGCTATTTATATATATTTACCCACACGAGGTGGGTATTACTGGCAGTGAGTTTATGTGAATATCACATAGTGGCAGTAACAGTTCAGTGGAACTAAAAACTGTCTGCCAGGGGCATATGACAAGTGTGAAAAAGGGCCAAAGTTGTTAAGTGTACAATGTATATTTGATATTGAAACCACACAGAATATTAACCCTTTAAGGCCCAGTGGTCACTATATGTACCGCACAGTGGTCACTATATGTACCGCACAGTGGTCACTATATGTACCGCACAGCGGTCACTATATGTACCACCAGTTTAACATTCAACAATTCTACGTTCTGCTCACACAGTGTATTTATGTGTTTTGTGTGGATCTCAACATACAGCGATTATTTCCCTGCACAGCATTAACTGACCAGTTTGTATCACAAACAAAGTGTATGCACAGTGCCATGCAGGCTGCATCTTAAGATACAATGCAGGTAATTTACATATTTAACGTTTAAACTACATGATGCAATTCTCATATCTGATGTTGAATCTAGTTTCATCCCTACAGAGAACTGAGAGAGAGAGAGAGAGAGAGAGAGAGAGAGAGAGAGAGAGAGAGAAGGGAAAAGGACTGTAATGAAAAAATATACAATAATTCTCATTTGTTGAGGCACAAAAAGGGTGTGAACAGCCAATGTCATTGGTTCATTTCCATTTCATTGCTCGCTCTTCCAGTCCTGACACAAATCTTTAAGTAATTCAATCCAAGAAGCAGAATCCTACCTGATCAGATAACCATTCCTCAAACTCATCAAGCTCAGAAATTACCTACATTTTATGGAATGACCCAACAGTTGATTCGGTGCCCACAGCATTCTGCTGCTACTCTATGTTCTGAGTGAAATGAATACACTTTACATTACATTCTACTACGTCACTTCTTTAAAATCAGTTTTAACATTAGCCTCCTGTCTACATGTAGTTCATCCAAGTGGTTTCTTTCCTTCAGGCACTTCCATTACACATCATTAGTCTCAGCAACATTAACCTTTGCAACCTCAGTACATTGGTATCACACACAGTCATTGTGTTGTGATGTGCACAGAACACAGTGTGTTTCCATCAAAAAAGCCACTCAGTGAATGTTGTACAGGGAAGCGTTTGCTGTTTGCTGTGAGGGTCACTTACATGGCATGGGGAAACGCAGTATTTCAATGTTCAAACAGGCAGGACACAGAGTAACCACTACGCTTAACTGGGTTGCCACAACAGGCACATTCACATACAAATGGCACACTGAAGTCTGTCCTGCTAGAAATTACAACAGTGAGCTGTGTATGAGCTAAGTAATTCTGCACTGTCTGATTGCTTGTCACTTGCCAAAGCTGTAACTCAAGACCGTAAGTAACAAATATGACTGCCTTATCAGCTATCAGCTTAAAGTTCATGCCGCACATTCAAGCCTCACAGCTAAAATTATGTTGACACATTACAGTTGAAGAGATACACAAATAATTACATCAGTTTAGCAGTTAACTGAGTTAAGTGTTAGCTAAACTAAGCCAGTAATTGTACAGTCCTTTGTCTCTCATTCTGTTTCAGTTTATATGTAACTGAGGGGCAGAACTGGAGCCCCGTGCTTTTAAGCCTTTGTAACTATGCAAGATAAAAGGTTCACAAAGTGGTGTTGGTGAAGATTCCAATCTTCTTGGACGTGATAATGTGTTATTTGGTTAGTGGTACACGTCCCATTTCAAATGATCATAGTGCATCCCCATCTGCAGGATCAAGCAGTCCACACAGAGCAGTAACAAAGCACTCTGATCCTTTGAAATGCCAGGAACAACTCACCCAGCAGCATGGCATCATGTCCCAGAAGGCTGGAATCTTGATTATGTACTGTTTGTAAACCACTTTTCATGACACAAATTAACTTTTATCATCCTCAGAGACCATAAGCTGGTTTCTAAATGTTTACTTGCTACCAATTTAAATGTCCATGCAAAGTCAGAAAAATGCAGACCCTCAAGAGACACAACTGCCATTTAAATCCATCTCCTAGAGGTTAAGGAAAACACTGTTGTAAGTTTACAGGTTTGCAGAGCAGTGCCGTTGAGAGTTCTGCTGTAATGGCTACACAGTCACAATGTTCTAACGAAATATACTGTCTTCACAGCATGGTAACCACTCAGCCAACAATACAGTGTAATGGCTACGCAGTCACAATGTTCAAACAAAATATACTGTCTTCACAGCATGGTAACCACTCAGCCAACAATACATTGTAATGGCTACGCAGTCACAATTTTCAAACAAAATATACTGTCTTCACAGCATGGTAACCACTCAGCCAACAACACATTGTAATGGCTACGCAGTCACAATGTTCAAACAAAATATACTGTCTTCACAGCATGGTAACCACTCAGCCAACAATACATTGTAATGGCTACGCAGTCACAATGTTCAAACAAAATATAC
>Ga0131853_10020685_pt1 | contig 11947 bp, 16 predicted proteins | sample TergutLab28metaG_FD_92764 | JGI IMG/M metagenome (GOLD analysis project Ga0131853, IMG submission 92764) | Labiotermes labralis P1 segment gut microbial communities from Petit-Saut dam, French Guiana - Lab288 P1 (version 2) (version 2) | ecosystem: Host-associated > Arthropoda: Insects >...
TATCGACATAACAGAAAGCTCGGCCACCATATTCACACGGGCCATGCTATCCCGGAAGTTCATGGACATAACTGCTGCTGCAGTGGCCACACCTGTCAAAGCAACGCCAACATAAGTAAACCCACTTGCGAGTTGTTCAATATCAATGCCTGCTGCTTGGCCAAACTCTTGCAGGCTTTCAGAGGCTCTACCCATTACGCTTTCACTGTTTTTTAGCTCTTTGGTTGTCGCTTCCAGCTCTCCGCGCATTTTTATCAAGGCAGTTTCTGCGTTATTTAAATCTTTCTTTTTATTAAGTGCTGCTTTGCTGTATTCGCCGGATGCTTCAACAATCTCCCGGTACTCTTGTTGTAAGGCGTCAACGCCCTTTACTTGCAGCTCTATCTTTTTCGTTAAAACATCCTTTTTTAGTGTAAGCTTTTCAGACTCTTTGCCGTTTCGCCTTAGTTCTTCGGAATGCTTGCGGAATTCAGAATCAAGATTCCGCATTGCAGCGTTAACATCTTTAGTACTTTTCTTAACCTTAGAGACATCCATGTCTATTGTTATTGTTCGGCGGTATCCTCTTGCCATTTTAATATCCCCTTATCATCCCACGTATTTGCTTCATGGATTTAACGCTTTGTGTTTGGCTTGGGGCTTTGGGTGTGCCCTTGCCAGTACGGCCTTTTGGAGCGCGCTGTTTTTTATGTTCACCAATTAAAAAAAGCACCTTGTATAAAGTGCTCTTCATGAATATTTCTTCCGGCTGCTGCATAACTACGCAGAAGATGTAATACAGTAGGTCAAAATCTATGTCATTCTGGCCCACGGCCATATTTTTTTCTTCGGTTTTTGTTCCGGCTGGGTTTTCTGCTTTTGCTGTTTCAGCAGTATCCGGTTCATGACTGGGATTAAGTTTTTTTTTATGGCTTCCGGGTCAACTGGCCCCATGTTTGCCTGGAATAAATCCATGATTGCACACATTAATTCCTCCCCGCCGCCTACCATGATTGCATTGGCTTCATCCAGGGTTATAGTGGAATCCATAACCTTTATGCCACAATATAAAATCTGTGCACACATTTCATAGGGGCGGTCAAAGAATGTTTGTGCAAGGTCTGCGGGGTTTCCAAATTCTTCGGCTAGAACCATTAGGGACTCCATGTTGAATATGGCTTCTTTGGTGCTGCCGTCTGGTAGCTTAATTTCTAGTATTTCGGCTGGTTTTATGGCTATTGTTCTTTTTTTCATGGGTTTTCCCTCCATAATAAAAGCCACCCGGCGGGGTGGCTTGGTTGTTTGTTTATATTGGCTACGTGATGGTTATTGCGCAATCTGGTTTCAATCCGCACACACATTTCAGTGTATGACTAACTGTGATTTATACAGTTAAGCCATATTAGTATGGCCATGCTTTACCTCTTGGACAATCTGCAAATAATCCTTTAATCCCTGCTGTAGAATCTGGGAGAATGGTGCATTAGCTTTCTCTGCTTGATGGTTAAGCCATGAAGGAATGGACAAAGTTTTCTTTACCGACTTCGTGTCATTTGCCTTCCGGTATTCATCTGTATCTGCAGCGACTAGGTTCAAAGTTTCACCTTTTTGGGCTACTAGATTTTGTGATGCTGCAGGGATTGCTTTGTTTTCATTTTCAGCGTACCAAAGCCACATTTCTATTGCATCTTTGGCCATGAACAGCGCGTCTGCAACATCATCACCAAATGTATGACAGCCGGGTAAATCTGGTACGGTTACACTTATTTTACCATCGTCTGGGTAAAGTATGGCGGGATAAACATATTTCACACTAACACCTCTTTCTATATTTTATACCAAAGGCCGGGGCTATTTAAGCCCCGCCTCCTTTAGCATTTTATTTAGTGTCCCGGTGGGAATGTCGCCCGCATGCCTGTGGATGGCTATCTGCACCTCTGGTTTATCGGGGTGTGTTGCCAGTTCGTGACGGCTACCCTGTGTGATTTTCCATCCTTTGGCTTTAAGCTGGCGTTTAAATTCTTTCGCGGTCATTCCCTCACCTCCTGGATACATAATAACACGTAATATCACGTGTTGTCAATAGGTTGTGCTGATTTATTTTGCTATGCTCCCGCTTGATTGACTTGGTTGTTTGGACATAAGAAATGCGCGGGGAAAGGGTAGCCCGCGCTTTACAGTTGCGCACACTGCCTTATACCTGTAAAAGCCTTTCAGCAATTACTAAATTGTTGTTATGCCTACTTCTGTCTCCCCCGGTTCGGGCGTTTCCCCAAGGCCTGGGTCTACGGCACTTCTTGGTGGCAGTACTGGCACTTTATCAAAGAAAGTAGCAGCTTTTGCATGTGTAAAGCCGGACGCTGTATCACTGGTATCCGCAATATACTCAAAGTGCTTGTTATACTCCAGGGGCATAGCTGTTATAACCAAGCTGTCTGTACTGTAGTTTATATTTTCCCCTTCGGTTTGCTGTACATTTTTATCGGACGGGACGGCCTTGCCTTTTGGCAACCATGTAACTTCCACATGGCCATCGGTTAAGTCTACTGTCCAGCCTATAGCAAACTCTGCGGCCACATCATCCGCACTGGAGATATACATACCGGTATTGGTATCCAGCCTCTGGCCTCGCATACGTGCCCTTAGTGGTGGCGGGAGTTTATTGTGTTCAAGGGTTACATCATACCCGCTTATTTTATTTTCTTGGTGCCTTTGTGTGCCATCACCATACAGGGCAGCTGACGCCACCTTGGGTGACATTCCTATTTCCATGGTGCCAGGGACTACTTCGGGGGTGCTTTCATAAATAACCCCTGTAATATCATCCTTTACTAAAAAATCTATGGTTAAATTCCTTACATTAAATCTAAATGCATCCGACATTATTATTTTCCTCCGTTCTGGTTGCTAAATTCCAAATAAAAGACCAGGGGCTTTTGATACACCCCTGGCCCTGTTTCCATGCCATCTTCTTCCTTTACATACTGCCACCCGGCCTTGCCCATAGCCTCTTTTACATCTTGTACAATGGGGTGGGCTTTGCCATCACTTGTATATATCTCTACCTGGCAATGGGCTGCCTCTCTTATGGGCTTGCCGTCACCGTATATGGTGGGACGGCGGTCAAGTATGCTGTAGGATATGCTGGGTAGGTTTTTAGGCCTTACCATATGTGTTGCCGGGCAGCTTATGGGTTTTAGTATTTCAAAAATATTTTGCTCCAGGTTCATGGTTTAAACTCCTCGCTTAGGGCAGCATCAAGAGCGGCATCTAGGCCGCTCTCCATGTCTGCAAGGGCTTTATCCATAAATCTTGTACCGCGAAAACGATATGTGCCATCATTAAGAATGTGCCACAGGCGCCCTGTTTGCCTGCCACCTCTTATACGGGTTCGTTTTCCACCGAAGATTTTATCTTTAACAATGCGAGCTTCAATATCTTTTTGCATGGCTTTACGGTTTATGTGCCGCCTTTTGCCCACAGATTTAGGAATATGTCTTTGCACTGCGGCCTTACCTTGCTTTTTTGCATCCTCTAAGAAGCGTTTTTTTGCGGCTTCCACTTCCAAAACTGTTTTTCCTGTGAAGTCTTCAATCTTGTCAGAAGCTGAATAGCGCATCCCCTTTATCATTTACTCCCAACCTCCCCGCCAATAGCATAGTCCACTTTTTATCATCACCTAAATCAGACTTTGCCAATACTGTGTATATCTGCCCCCGGTGCCCTACTGCCATATCTTCCGGCAGGTCTTGGCGGTGGTTGATGATAAATTGCTTGCGGATTATGGTGTTTTGGGTCACCATAGCCCACTGGCCAGATGTGGCCTTATCTTCGTGCTTTGCCCACACTTCACGGATTTGCTCCACATCATTGGGGCCGGGGTTAAAAATGTGGTGCGGGCCTTGGGGGGATTTTATGCGGTATAGCTTTATACGGGTTTGCATATCGCCCCGCTTCATGGGGTTACCCCCGCTGCGCACCCCTGGGTGTCCGGTTCGGACACTATTGGGGGGCAGTTTTGTAGCTGGGTTAGTATGGCCCTGGTTCCGGCCCCTATGTTGCCCACGGTTTGGCGGTTGTCGTACCAGTCGGCTAGTAGCATACGGCAAAATAGGGTTGCAAGGTCTTTCTGGTTACTGTTTTCGTATGCGGATGCGGGGAAGCCTGTGGCGTTTTGTAGGTAGGTTGTGGTGGCAGCCGCTAGGCCTTCTATTAAGCTTTTTTCAGAGTCTGGGATATCATCCGCTTCCAGCTTTAGGTAATCCAGGGCTTCGGCTAGGGTAATCATTTACCCGTGTCCGATTTTTTGGCTGCATCGGTTATTGCTTTGGCTTCTTTGTTTGCTGAAGCTAATTTATCTTTGGCTTCTTTTTCGGCGGCGGTGATAATTGCAGCTGCGTCAGTACTTGCCTTCTCTACCATGGCGGTAATTGTTTCTTGGGCTTCGGCAAGCATTTCGGTAATGGCTGCCTCTATTTGTGTGTCAATATCTATAGACGCAAACGCTAGGCCCTCGCCGGGGTCGGTGGTTACAGATGTCCTTACCTTTACGCCACGCACGATAACAAGTGCTTTTTTATCCATGCGGTTGCCGTCAAATCTAAGGCTGCCTCTGGCTTTTGTGCTATATGTTTCAAAAGCTCTCGCGCCAATGCCTGTAAGAGCAACTTCAAAGGCCTTGCGGTCGAACATCCTATACCCGGCCTTAAAATCACCAAAGGCGATATGTGTTTCACCGCTCCCATCGGTTTCAATGGAATCATAGATATCTACAGGCCGCCCAAACAAAGTAAATAAATCTGGGTTGCGCGGGTCAACAGCAAATAGGCCCCGGCCCACAGCGTCTTTTATGTTGGCTATGGTCTCCTGGGCAGCGGTATTCATAATCCAGCGGCCTTCGGCACGGTAGCCTTTGTCTATGGAGTTGCACACACTACGCAAAAATTCCACAGTCAAGTTTTCCGGTGCTGTTTTCTCGGTGTAGTATGGTGTTTCTGCATCCACATGGAAAATGCCTGTGGTACCCTTTACGCCATTTCCATATAGCATTCTTTTGTTTTCGGTTCGGCGGGCCTTGCGGGCCAACCAGTCCCTTATTTCTGCGATAAAGTTTACAGCAGCATCGTCCAGTAATTCCTTGGGTATGGTCATAAGGCCCGAAAACCTTCTTATGCTGTATGGTACTGACCGATATTTAGGGGAATCTGTATCTGGGATATTTTCCAGCTCTTCCACGTCAACAAATTCGGCAGGTTCGCCATCTTCGATAACACGCCGCCCGCTGGGGGCTGTAACTGTCTCTACCCGTACAAGATTTCGAAGGCTTTCATTTGATGTTATTACTCTAATGATATCGGTTGCTAGGTCTTCGGGCACTAAATAGCCGCCATGTTCTAGTTCTTGGCTTGTTAGTTGTGCATTGTACTGTTCCATAACATTACTAAACACATTTCTTTCTTCGGGCTTTAACCGATTTGTTAATGCACGGTATAACATTCCGGAATTGTATACTGGCTGCTCGCATTCGGGGTTTGGCAGCGGTGTCCCGCCTTCGGGCAACCTGTTTTCTATTGCTTCGGCTAAGGTTATTCTGGATTGTATGCCCTCTAACGAAGCAATCATATTATTGCATTGCTCTTGCGATGCATTAGGGTCTGCCAGTATTTCATTAGCCCTGGCTTGGGCTTCCCGCTCTTGGTCGTATAGCTCTCTTAGTGCTGGGTTCATGTTCTTTTACCTCCTGTGGTAAGTTTTAATTTTAAACGGTCTTTTGCCGTTGCTAATTTGGGGCCTGGGGGTGGTTGTGGTACGTCCTGGGTCTGGGGTGCTGGCTTCGCTGCGCTTTCAATAAATTCCCGCGGGGCGTTTTTGTATTGGCCATAATGCTCACTTTCCAGCCAAGCAGCGGCGTTGCTGGCCGTGGTGGTTTCTACATTGAAATACTTCGCTGCCTCTTCTCCGGTCATCCATGTTTCATCAACCATCATTTTTAGAATGGCCTCCTTTGTTACGCCGGGCTTGGCCTTGGCCATGTAAACCGCCAGCATCCCCTCTTCTATGGAGCGTAGTGCAGCAATTTCTTTTTCTATGTCGGTGGCATTGCCCCAGCATATTGTCCAGGGCTGGTGTATCATCATCCAGGCATTTGCCGGGATAACAACCTTATCACCTGCCAGCGCGATAATACTTGCCATGCTGGCCGCCAAACCATCCACATACACAGTTTTATGCGCTTTGTGCCTGGCCAGCATGTTGTAGATTGCCATCCCCGCAAAGCAGACCCCGCCACCGCTATTGATATAGATGTTAAGTTGCGTAACATCCTTTATCTGGGCCAGTAAATCCCGTACTTTTGACGGCCATTGAGCGTCTGATTTTTGCGCGTTTTCTTCGGAAGAATACCAGGGCCTGCGGGACACAATATCCCCATAAATATATAAATCCGCGCTGGTTGTTGTCCTCGCACGGATTTCGCCGTAGTACTCTGGCTTTGTTTCTGTTTCTGTAAAGCCGATTCTAAATTCGTCCAAGCTATCACTTCCTTTCTTAATTTATGCCTGCACCTGCAAGGGGCTTTAGGTTGCCATTGCCCCATAAAACATCACCACCCGGCAAGGGTGGCTTATCTTCAAGGGCGCGGGCCTCATTGATGGTGTATAGAGATTTTTGTATTGCGTTTGTAAGTGCATTAATGCGGGCATTGGGGTCACCCCGTAACATTGCATCCACATTAAACCGCAAATAAAAACCGGCAATAATTTCTGCCGGCGTGAAGAGTTTATATATGGTTTCCTGTTCATATTTTGTGAGGGTTTCCATCAAGGTGTCAATGTAAAATTCCCGTTGCTGCTCGGATATATTTGTATGGGTGGCTCTGCTTAAATCGTTAAGCTGGTGATTTTTAACGCCGAAGGCGGCCGCGATTTGCCGTATTGACAGCTGGTGGGTTTCTAAAAATTGAGCATCTACCATTGACATTTTAATGGGCTGGAACTGGTACCCATAAGGTAGCAAGCTTATGCGGTGGGCGTTTTTAATGCCGTTTGCCATCCTTTCAAATTTGAGCTTGAAATTTTCTTCGGCCTTTGGGTCTAAATCCCCATTGTAGTGGACAATACCTTTTGTGGTCATCCCGGATTGATAAAACTTGTTAAGGTACTCGCTACCCCCGGCTGCGCTTTCTATTGTAGTGCGTAAATACTGGATTGGTGAAACCCCTTGCAGCCCATCCGGGCTAAAGCCTTTAAAGTGTAGTATCTCAGAAGGGTGCAGCTTACGTTCTTCGTTGTTTACTGTGACCACATACCATAGCTTTTGATTACTGTGTTCCCCTTTGGTATCTACATATATTTTTACAAGCGTAGAGTCTATTGGGTAAAGGCCTTTTATCTTGCCACGCATAGGCCCGCGCCGGTGGCAGTCTATATAGGCGAATGCATTGCCGTGGATATTTTTCTGTATCTCCATGCACTCCCAGAAGTCGATTGCACTCATATATTCGTTGGGGCGCAATTTCAGCAGTGGGCCAATTTCGTGCTGGGCCGCATTTTTCCCGTTGCCTTCATCCTTGTATATCTTTATGGGAAGCTTGCCCACTGCCCCGGCCAGGATTCTTATGCAGGCGTATACGGTGGCTTCTTTTAGGGCATTTATGCCACGGACGTTTATTTCATCGGGGGTAATGCCTAGCCATTCCAGCAGACGCTTGTCGTTAATGTCGATGGTTTCGGTTTGGGCCATAGGTTCTTGGGGTAATGGTATTTTCCCGGCTACATCCTCCGCAATCGTATCAAGGGTGCCACTTCTTTTTTTACCACGAAGCCAGTTAATTATTTTTTGCAATTTATCACCCCCATAATTTATCTAATAGGTCACTGTCAGCAAATTCATTGGCATCATGTACATACACAGCCTTAGATATCGCCACAACATGGCAATCAATAGCAGCGTCCACCGGGTCTATGCGGTTGCGCTGTGACATCTTATCTATTTTTATTTCGCTGTAAGAGTTGCTTACAACTACAGCATTGTTGATACTCCAGGTCAGCAGCTTGTTGCCCTTGTCGTAAAATACATTCCCGGCCTCAACCTCTAGCCGGAAGTCTTCCGTTGCCTCGCTAAGCACTTTGAATGTCTGCCTAACCTCAATCAAAGGCACACCAAAGTTTTCAAGGTCACTTAAAAAAGCATCGGCGTTATATGGGTCGTACGCTATAGCCAAAAATGTCAACCCATATTCGGCTTGTAAATCCTCTAGGTGTGTGATGACGGCTTTGTAGTCTGTTTTTACTCCGCCGGAAGCTTCCGTAATGGTTAAAAGCCCATTATCCCGCCACACATCGTAAGGGGCGTTGTTATCCTCTTCAATGTGCTCTTCCAGCCGTTTTGAGGGCATGAAGCTATGGGAATGAAAGAAGTACGCCTTCTTTTCCCCGTCAATCAGGGGAAATTCCAAGGCCAGGCTGGTCAAGTCCCCGCCTTTGGAGAGGTCAAGCCCCACAAAGCACGATTTTCCGCGCATATCCTCCAGGGTGTACTTTTCGCCGCCCCGCTTCCAGTCCTCGAATTTTTTTATAAGTGGGTTATCTGACATCTGCGTCCATATATTAAGACTCTTGGTCTTAAAATTGCGAAGGTCAGACCCGCCCTTTTTCTTGGCCTTTTCCGCGAAGCGTCTAAGATTTGCAAGGCCCTGGGGTAATGTGGCTACCAGTGGGTTGGCTTTTATCCAATTATTTTCGTCCCAAATATCGTCATCTTTATCCAGCTGGGCAATATATATAAAATTGCTATCATTGTAGGTGCTAGTATCCAGGGATGAACAGCAATATTCATATTCTTCAAAGCAAGGGCTATTTAAATCAAATCCTGCTGTTGTGATTATGCCGATTAGGTACTCTTCAAGGTTAACGGCCCCGTCTTCCAGCAATTTGTACATCTGGTTGGTTTTGTGGGCGTGGTATTCGTCCACGATACCGCATACTGGTTCGAAGCCGTCAATAGTGCCCGTGTCGCGCCCCAGGGCCATGATTCTGCCGCCGCTGTCAATGTGTTCTATTTCTGCATCATGTTCACGGATTTTGAAATACTCCCGAAGGAAAGGGTCTTTGGAAATAAACTTAGAGGCCTGCCGCCAAACAATCCGGGCCTGCCTCATTTTGGTAGCGGTACAATATACCTGTGCATCTTCGTAGCCATCAAAGCCACACATCCATATTACAATGATGGAGAGCAGCATGGACTTGATATTCTTCCGGGCTACCTGGATATAGGCAGTTAAAAACCGCCGGTAACCGCTATCACGGTGCACCCACCCAAAAATACTGCCCAGTATAAACTTTGCAAAGCCGTGCAGTTGTACATTTGTCCCGGCAAAGCCCTTTTTCCCGCCTGTGTAACGCAGCGTCTCAGCAAAATCAATAAGCAGCTGTGCTTTTTCCTCGTCAAAAATGTAGGGGAAGGCATCTGTGTCCTGTTTTTCTAAATCGTCTAAATGCCGTCTACAAGCCAAGCGCACATACAGCCCCGCTACTATATCCCCGGATACAACCGCCGTGGCGTACTCGGTTACCGGACACATGACTTAGCCTTTTCCGCTGCTGGTAAACCTGGCAAAGGGATTTTCTACAGGCACTTCTTTGGGGGTGGGCATTACCAACTTGCAACGGCTGCTTATTGTTAGCCCCAAATCTGCTGCAGCTGCCCGGCATTGTTTAAAGTATTTATCTTGTAAAGTCACTAAATCCTTATCAAGCACCTTAGCCTTAAGCAATTGCTTTGACACCTTGATGTACAAGTCCTGGGCAATAACATACCCCGCCAATGACCCAACATCCAAATTTGTGATTATACCTATTTCGTGCAGTACCTCGGCTATTTTCACAAACTCCTTTTTCAGCCGTGCGGGCAAGTAAGCGGGAGGTGCAATATTATCGCTGGGGGCGGTGACTTCGGATTTCTTCCGTTTGTCAATTTCTGCCTTAGTCAAATGTTTCCGGCCCTTTGCTTGTAATAGGGCAACTGGTTCTCTGTTCCGTCCGGCCATGGTATCACCTCCAGCATTTTTTTTTCATTTAGGGAGTTCCCGCGCAGGATTTCACGGGGGGCGGTCTGGGCTGATAGGGTAAAAAATTTTTGCACCCCCCCTACCTGTGGGTTATGGCGGGCTTATGCCGTACTTGGCCTGGAACCGGGCCAGCATGTGGGCCAGCGTGGCCATTGTGGCAGCCTGGGCGCGGGCGTATAGCCTGTGTATGGTGCTGTGGTTGCTTGCGGATAGGGGGATTAGGTTGCTTGGGTCTAGCCGTTTATCCCACGCTTTGCATAGCGGGTTTATGTGGTGGACTGTGGTGGCGGGCAGTAATTCGCCGGTGGTGCAGTAGGCGTATACATCCAGCCCCATGTATTTTTTTATGATGTATGCTTGCATCCTTACCCATGGCACAGACTTATAGAAGGCTGTGGCTTTTGGGTTGCGGCGGGTGGTGTCGTAATGCCTGTTGCTTTGCCTGCGTTGTTGATTGGGGATAGTGGCATGGGCCTGGCAGTAGGTTTGCTTTATGGGGATTAGGCTGTTGCATCCGGCCTTTGCGCATATTCGCGATAACATGCTTTACCTCATTTTTTTGTATAAAAATACCCCGCTTTTTTATAAAAGCGGGGCGTTTTTGATTATTTTATGCTGCAATAATATCAGGTTTTATAGTGCCATACAATGCCATCTTTATTTACGCTTCAAGCAAAATATATTTATGAGAGATTTCATCAAGACATATCAACGCTTGCCCATGTAGTTTGTGCAAGTGACGTAACCCATATCCTGTATCTGTCGCTATGCACTCCCAGGTTTTAAGGTTTATATATCGCTCGAATAATATTAGGCGGTGCTTTGGCTGCTTAACTATGCTTACAAATTCTTTTATTTCTTGTTGAAGTTCTAGTAACCGCAATAAATCTTTTTCATAGTCTTTGATTATATCCAGTAATATAGCTGTGACCTCGCCCATTGGGTCAGGCATGGGGCTGCTTTGTACCTTTATACCTGCTGTTGCTTGGCCTATTCGCATTTGTTTGTCGCGTAAGTCCTGTATGCTGGATTCTTTGGCTTTTACCAACTTGGCTAAATCAAAAGCTTGGGATAAATATTCTTTTGCTGTCATGTGTCACCTGCTTCCTTCACACTTTGCCAATGAAAGCAATTTATTCTTGCATATTCTCCAGGCCTTGGCGCGTAATCACATTTGCGCTGCCTTTTACAGTTATTGCATGATGGTAATTTGCTTATTTCATTAGAATGTGCTCTGTGCCTGCAATAATGGCCATAATGCTTACACTTATTATGCTTTTGTTCTTGATTTGCGTCTGTTGCTATGGCCTCTGATTTGCAATCATACGGCATACACTTGCCACAATATTTAGGTGGACACGATGGAATTTCATCACTTTCTTGTTTTGCGATATCTATATCAGTAATGTGTGGCACTGGCTCTTTTGGCGGTGATATTTTTGGCCGCGCCTTTCCCCGCCGTTCCTTTGCAATATCCGGGGTGAGAGTCTTCCCGCCTCTATGCTCTTCTAATGCCTCCGCCTGCTGCTTTTCCGGCAAGCGTGAGGCCTCAAAGGCAGTGGTTACATTAATACTACCCTTCTTAAACTCTTCTGTAAGCCCAGGGGTAAGGTTCTTGTTAATGCTTTCATACCGGGCCACCTGGGAAGGGGATGTCTTTAACAGTCCTGCCACAATATCCCGCTTCCGGCCCTCAATTTTATAACCACCTTCTTGCATGTCGCTAAGCAAATCCTTTAACCGCTGGGCCTGGCGGGTCAGCTCATAATCCGTTAACAGCCTTGCAGTAGAATTAGCAAATATGACTATCCAAACAACTCATAACAAGGGATTTTGTGAGAACGAACAGAAGCATTGATAAGGCTATCAAACAAATCCCCCGGAACCCAGCGACGGTTGAAA
>Ga0131853_10020686_pt1 | contig 11947 bp, 15 predicted proteins | sample TergutLab28metaG_FD_92764 | JGI IMG/M metagenome (GOLD analysis project Ga0131853, IMG submission 92764) | Labiotermes labralis P1 segment gut microbial communities from Petit-Saut dam, French Guiana - Lab288 P1 (version 2) (version 2) | ecosystem: Host-associated > Arthropoda: Insects >...
AGAGCGGTCTGTCTGCTTGTAACTTGAGATCCAAACATCCTGCATGTAGCTGACAATAACCTTGAAGCGATCAGTGTGTCAGACCAGCTCGAAAACGCGCGTGTTGGACGTCGTGTAAGAAAACGCAGAAATGCGGGACCCATCAACAACGCATGGGTGAGCAATCACGCATTTCTGCGTGAGCCGACGGCAGTGTGTTAATAATAGGAAGATGAATGGCAGAAACTATGATAAATAAGTATTGGATTTACCATTGTTCCCAATGTTTAAATTAAGAGTCATTCTTCTTTAAAATTTCTTACATGTTAACTGTGTCAAATAACATGTGCATTCTAATTATTTGTAGGTGATGATATGTATCCACATGAACCCATATTTTCTCCTACTTCAAAGCAGAAGGTGGAGAGCAGCATCTTGGACTATCGGAGACAAAGTCATCATTTGCACAGGATGGAACATACCAAAGAATACCATACAAAATTGGTAGTCAGCAACATTAAACCTCGTCAGAGTGAGATATTGCCATGGGTTGCACCAATATGAATTTGTTAACCCTTTTCCTGCTAATGTGGAGAATATGGTGAGCTAATAATGCCAAAAAATGGCAGATGGGTTTTAATTCGGTGTTTAGAAGGGTTAAACCTTTTACACAGACTGGGAAACAACTGCTCTGTATAAGTACTGCAGTGAAACATTATTTACCTTATAATGATGAAAACAAACTGTGATGTTTGTCTGTGGTATATAGTGGAACACATTTTGAAAAATGATGCCCAACATATGCACTTTACTGAACTGGCTTTTATACCATACTTAAATTCCTGTCAAATCTAACTTCCTTTCTTTATATGTAGTAATATGTAAGGTATAAATCTCATATGCAATTATCCCATTAAAAAATAACTGTTAACTTACATTAGAATAAAGCGTCAATCACAAGGAAAATTGTTACTGTTGGTATTTATTATTTCTTGCAACATGTTTCAGCCAGCTTGGCCATCCTCGGGTAATACAAAATACAAACACTTGGGAAGTTACTTGCAATGTTATGGTCCATAAATAGAAACATTATCTCATTTTCACATAAAGAATAATATAATTCAAAATGATTCATGTTTTTGGTGTATTTTGTGTCATGTATGTTCCAGTTGTCCTAACGGTATGCAAGAGTATTGCCCCTATCTATTACACTGTTTAAGGTTAACTGATGTTGGGTAGTGGATCGTGGTGTATTTTGAGAAGTTTCTGTAGACTGGTTTCATGGTTTTCAGTTTCTCCCGTCTTGAGTGGAGACTAGTTGACGGTTTAGTATTATATCTGTAGAGTGAGTTTGTAGTTTATAGGTTATGAGCTCCCTATAATGTTGATTCTGGAAATTAAAATTACAGTGAATATTATGGTAAGTCATAGAGAAATTTTTAGTATAATTAAGTGAAATGTGAAGCTTATAAGCTTCACATTTCACTTCAAACTGTAATAATTATTATAGTTTGAAGAATTCTTGGGTTTATATTAATGTCTTGACTGTGGTCTAGTTTTGAAGGTATTAAAGTCTGAAATTAAAATAACACCAATTATGAATTCAAAGAGGGGCAATATAGAAATCCTCATAGTTCTTATGCTAAGGATAGGAGTATAGAGCAAACGTACTGATGATAAAAATTTCAGTTGTGATGGACAATTTATTCTAATATAATTTGTATGTTATCACAACAGGATGTACAGAATAAAGGTTATAACTGTTAATATCTATATTAAGACATCCATTATCTAGCATATCCAGTATATGCTTCAGTCGGAGTTCTGGCCATTTTCAGAAGGAATCTCCCTTATCAACATATAAAAGAATATAATTATCAGTTAACTGAAATATGCTATTCTTTAAAACAAAATTAGAACTGCGTTATTAAAATGTCTTTTCATTCCTAGTGTACCACAATAAACATTAAAACATGCAAAAATACTGAGGATATTTTTTCAAAGTTTTTTCAAATGTATTTTATACACTTGCTCTTGTATGGTTTTTACTCAATAAATGTTTGTAAAAGCATGTACGGTATTTGTAATTAAAAAAATTTTCATGGTCAGTTGGTATTTTTATGGAATGAAAATGGGGTTCAAGGAACAAAACCCCAATTCCACTTGTGGGAATAGAGGTTCAATGTAAGATGGCTGACTTTCTGAACATTTTCCAGGAATGGCTTAGGTCACAGATGCAGGGGCTGCCTGTACATTACACTAAAACCACCAGTTTGCATGTACATTGCCATATACTGAATGGTGGTGGTGATACCTATCCCATGTAGTGTTTGAACTGAGAAATCCTTTTTCATTTTTAGTACATCTGATCTGTTTTCTTTTCATATTCAGTTCATATTATCACCTAATTCACTGTTGTTGAGTATGTGTTCATTCAATTCATATCTAATTTTAGAACAGCCTTTACAGCTATATACTATAGATGCATTTTAGAAATTAACTCTATATTTAAGTTGTGTAGTTTCCTCCATTTATGTAAGTGTTGTGTCCTGTTCCCCTCCCCAAAACAATATATTGGGAGTACTTTTGGTGCTCACATGTAACGTGGTGTTGAAGGCGGCACTTAACCTAGGGAAGTCTTCATCCCAGATGTTTTGGGATTGGTGATGGAAAATCTTTAAAGCTGACTTGAGATTGCGGTTCACTCTGCAAGCGAAGCCTGAGGATAGTACAGGGTTGCTGTAATGTGGTCAATACCCCATCGAAAACACAAGTCCCTGACTTCCTTACAGCGAAAGACTCTGGCATTATCCATAACGATCGATTGAGGCATACGAAAAACAGGAAAATAATTTCTTTCTAAACAATCATTGACGACTTGAGATGAAATCTTCCTAACTGGGTAAAAGAAGACAAACTTCGAAAAAGCATCCAAGATGACAAGAACTGCAGAGCTGCCTCGTTTCGTATGGGTAAGTGGGCCCACAAACAGGGATTGGCGGTGTGCCAACCGATGCACGTATGTTGAGCGGGTTTGGCTCGCTGGCAAATTTTGCATTTGCATACATATTGGAAAATCTCATTGCGCATCTTAGGCCACCAAAAGTTAGCAGCTATCTTGTGAAAGGTTTTATGGGCATCCAAATGCCCAGCCAAAGCTGAGTCATGAAAATAACTGAGTAACATGGGTCTCAAGATAGCAGGGATGACCCACCTCCATCTTTTGGCCTTGTTAGGAAAAAACAAAGCAAGTTTTTATGGATTTGAAAGTCGTCTGCCCCAACTTGTCCTGCCTTTATTTTCTAAGAGTGGATCAGTGGTCTGGTGTTCCTCGATCGAAGAATAAACAAGCGGCAAGAATTCCAACAGAGCCGCACAGGTCATTTCGGGGCTTTCACCAGGTTGCCCTTCAAAAACCAGAGACAACACATCAGCAACCACATTGTCAACTCCTCTGGTGTGTTTGACCTTGAATTTAAAGGGCCAATCACAGAACCCACCTACCAAGGCGACCTACTTCCTTGACTCCCTTTAATAACCAACAGAGGGCCAAATTATCGCAATGAAGTTCAAACTCCCTGTGTTCTAGATAATTGCGACATTTTTCGCAACCAAATAACACTGCCAAACATTCCTCTGGGAGTAGTTACGTTCAGCGGAAGTCAGCAAACGACTATAATACGACACCAGGGCTAAACTTTCCCCAGCACACTGATGTAACATGGCTGAGACAGCTAAATCACTGGCATCGGTAACTAAGACAAATTCCTTACCAAAATCTGGGATCTAAAGGATTGGGGCCTCACAAAGCGCCTGTGTGAGTGACTGAAACGCTGTTTGGTGTGCTTCTGTCCAAACGAACCGCGCCCCTATTCTTTTGAGAGCATGCAACACGGTAGCACGCCGTGAATAATCCGGGATAGACCGGGCATAAAAACCCGTCATACCGATAAAATTTCTCAGCGTCGTAAAGTTAGTGGGACGGGGGTAGTTCTTACTGGCAGCAACTCTGGCAACACCCGAATTCTTCTGGAAGATAACATATGTCTTAAGTATTTTATCTCCACGGCCCCAATCGTAATCTTTTCTGGGTTCAAAGTGAAACCCGCCTTCAGAAGCCTTTTAAGGACTTCGCATACATGTGACGCGTGTTCGTCGACAGAGTGGGTGTAAACGATCAATTCATCCAAATAAATACAAATTTGCCTTTCAGATCAGCGAAAAGTTCGTCTACCACCCTACTCAGACCATGGCTACCTACGCTAATCCCCATAGGGATCTTATTGAAATCAAATAAGATAAAGGGCGCACAGAAAGCGGTGACTCGACGACTATTGGGGAAGGGGGGATCTGGAAATATGCCGAAATTAAGTCAAAAACAAAACACAGCCGCACCTCCAAACTGCTCGAAAGCTGGTTCAATAGTAGGCATGGGATAAGAGTCGAACATCATCTTGAAATTAAGCTTTCTATTAGTCGACAACCATGCGAAAACCAACTCCTTTTTTAGGCACCAGAAATGCAGGGCTGGCGTACTGAGACTTACTGGGCCTGAGTACACCCTGCTCCAACAGTTCGTTGACTACCTGTCTATAAATCGGCAGCCTGGGTGGCGCACACCGATAGGGCGGAGAGCGGACAGGAGTAGAATCACACAATTCAATTTCATATGGGGCACACTTAGCAGTACCAAGAGAGGGTGAAAACAATTATGGAAATTCGGCCATCAGAACGTCCCGGTTCAAATCCCTGGGGTGTGCCTGTGCAATCATGGTCAAATCCGCCACCTCTACACATAAATGTTGGAAATAAGGCTCATTCCCTTCATCAGGTTCACCTGGGGAGAATGACCAACACTACTAGGAGCAAAAGCAAAGATATAGATAGGTCCTAGAAAAAAAATCGACCCACATCTGGGCACGCTGTAAAAAATCTAGCTCCAAAATGACTGGAAATGGGCCTTCATTAAGGATCTTATATTCCTGTTCCCACGAAAATGAGAGAAGACCAACATGGAGCTTCACGGCATTGGTAACAGTAGTAATAGGGTAGTCATGGTCGGTCCCCCTAATGTGTAAAATAAGGTGATCTTAGTTTGGTGCAAGAGAAGCGCAAGTGCGAAAGGTGTAAACGAGTGTGTGTCATAAGTGTAGGTTGCGAGCCGAGAGGGATACGCGGTCCGTATAGGTAAGGTATGTCAAGGCACTACATATTATTTAACTTCATGGTAACCCTGAAGAAGTACCCGAGAAAAGAAGTCTAAACATGAACTTTTTTCTTTAGTGTTGATTGAATCGCTACTCGATGTGTAAGTTCGTGGCGTAGGGGTGGCAATGGATATTCCGTCCGCGTGTAACCCGTGGGAAGAGAACGGCTGTGTGGGGGGATTGGTAAAGGCATCCCCCATAGCCCGCCCTCCGCCTCAGACGTACGTAATGAAGTAAAAGGCTCCGTCCGTGTTTAAACCGTACGAAGAACGACCGTGGGGGAATGGTAAAGGAATTCTCCTCCATAGACCGCCATACGCCCCGATGACGTATTATCCGCCGCCGCAGATGACGTACGTAATGAAGTATAAGGCTCCGTCCGTGTTTAACCCGTGGGAAGAACGGGGGCTGTGGTGAGGATAGGTAAAGGCATCCTCCATAGCCCGCCCCACGCCCGATGACGTATGGGGAACATGTAGTACCGTAATGAATGGCGTATCGCCAAATCTTGTGACCTATCATAACAGATATGTGTATGTAAGAAGCGCCGCCCTGTGGATTGGTATATTGCCGCCGTAGAGATGGTGACCGTGACGTACCGCAACGTATGTGGTGAGGAGAAGAGAAGGCCCCGCCTGCTTCTAATGCGTGATGGAAGGAAAGGTTATTGTGACATCGTCAGAATTGGTAGTCAAATTGGATGAAACCAAATCTGAATGCATGATAAGTTCGAATGCTGACGTGATAGACCATATGAAAGTACAAAAAGTTGTTTTCTCCAAAAAAAGTGGCATGTCATATTTTCGCGAGGTGTCCCTAGTGTAGACCAAGACGTTGCGCGGGCGGAAGGCAAGTGTGTTGGTCACCCCTGTGCTCCGCCTCGTGAGTAGTGTAACGCATCTTTGGTTGGGAGAACTGTTGCTAACTCATGATAACCCGTCTCTCAATAGTGCAATATGTCACGCGCAAGAGCGTGATGTTAGAAGAGTAATTGAACACGTGCAAGAACGTAATGTTTTCCTCGGCACCCACCTAAGTGTAATTGAACACGCGCAAGAACGTGATGGTTTCTGCCATAGCAGCAGCAAGTCACCTGTCGAGGAGCAGCAGCAATCATCATCGGTGGTGGGAGAGAGACGGTGGTGCATGTATATCACATGCTGACGCAGACATCTTTAAGCCATCGAATGCAACATAGACCTATCAGGGTCTCGCATGTATTGATATGTTAAGTGGGGGTAAGAAGGGTGGGGAACAGACGTCTAGGTGTGTATAAGACGTAGACCTATAGGACCCATCCTCATAGAATGGTTGTCGGCGAGCTCTTGCTGCATCGTGAAGAAGAAGGATGGAAGCTGCTATTACATCTACGAAGATGGGAGGTGTGTGTGTGAGAGAGAGAAGCTGTGAAGTAGAAATGTGCTGAAGGTAGGTGAAGTCGTACACACGAAACCTCATTGCAATGACTTGAATTAAAAGGCCCGCGTGCATGTGGCAGCACGATCATCACGAATGTACTTGCGCAACATCGCTTATGTTCACATACGGATTTTTTGTCCGGGGTACTCTGCTTGAGGTTTTCCTAACACGTGCGGCCTCAAAAGTGCCTATTGCAGTCGGCGCAGGGGAATTCGACAACCCCAAGCAGATCACCTCAAACAAAAGTCTGTGTGTGAACGTAAGCGATGTTACGCATCTGCATTCCTGAGATCATCCTGGAACATGTGCGTAACCCTTGAGAAAAAAATCAGAGGAGTAATGTAAGGCTTCACCTAGGTTGCTGCTGTTGCATCCGTGCCCCGGGTGGCTGCTGCTCTTTGTGGGGAGGCGTTCTGCAAGGGGTGTGTCGAGAAGAAGAAACAACAACACAGGTCGGTGCAGTGAATGTTTATAAATAAATGCAGCGATCCTCGGGACGTGGTCGCGAAAGTAAATACACAACACTCAGTTAAGACGGCGTTTAATCAAAGCAATAGTGATACATAAATGCTACTACTTCATACAGGTTAAGGTAGTGTATTTGTTAAATGTCGAATATATATGTTTCACACAAATGTTACGAGTTCCTCGTACAGGTGAGGATAATTAATTTGTGTACTGGCGTTAGGCATCGGTTTACAACCGAAGTTAAAGACATTGTCACATACGATAACAAGTCTGGCATAGCAAGTATGTAATCGCGCAATTGTTGCTGCACGACATGAAACATTCGCGCCAGAGAGTGTAGGTCCAGTGACGTCAGACATATGTAATCAGTGCCGAGATACATTCTGGTTAACCCGCGGCGACTCCTCGGAGTACTTTACCGAAAGCTACCACTTTCGGACTTGATGACCACTGCCTCATCCTCCCCTTTGTAGAGAGACTCGTGTATCTTGGGTAGAAACACGGCCAGCGTGAAGACCTGCTCGTCCGTGACAATGATTGACTTTGACCCACACCGCCGTATGGTACCGAATTCCACCAGAGGTTGATAGTCACGTGCGGAGTAGAATCCGACAGACACTATTTGTTCTTGTCCCAATTAATGAAAAATAGGCGTCTCAGCAGCACTGCCTGGGGATCGAATGCGGAATTGGCAGCCCAGTAGGTACAGATGTCACTGTAGGTTGACGATGAGGCGTCAGACGGCTGCTACTCCCCCTCCTGGACAGTGGGGAGGTTCCTCTTCCTCCTCTTGGTGACAGGTGCAGCAACGTCGGCGGTTGACCGTATAGTAGGCTGTCTAGACGTCATCGCAGCAGGGAGCAGTGACTGGATGGGGTGGCAACGTGCTCGCGACCAGGTTTTTATAGGCCTGCAACAAATTCGACAATATGACGTGTCATGTTAGCAGGACATTGGACAAAATCGTTCTTCTGGAGATAGTACATTAACTAATCGTAGAGAGAATGCGCGGTTTTGGTTGCGCAAGAGAATATGGGAAACTTGTGACATGGCAATGTACACAAGTGGTCGTGATTGAAAGAGGCGCGTGGGGGTCAATTGAGATCCTCTAGGCTATGGATCGACCGTCCCGTCAGTCCTGCGAGGAATGTACATTTCGAGACGCCGTAGGCGTAGTGGTGCGCGAATCCGGCCACGGCTTCGGTAAGGACCTGTGTAATTCTCTATATTCAATATGGCCATCGGACCAATTTAAGCCGTTCTCTGTCGAGCCATGATCCGCTATCTTGTAGGGGCTCTTGAAACGGAATATCTCGTACGCGGCGGCGCTGGCCACACAGAGCTCGTTGACGACCGTCTCATTCTGGCGTCCCCGCAAGAAATCGTAATCAATCACGACCTCCCTAGTTCCTCGAGACATGTTAGATTAGGAATGATAAGAATCGGTACAAAGTACCTACCTTTTATAGGCAGCTGCGGTAGCACTGATCCTAGCCGCCACGCGACATCTGGGCCTCTAATTCGGTAGCGAACAATCACTCCACCCGCGGGTCTGCGTAGCACGAATCGATGAGTCAGATGTATTTTTCCTGTGTGTAACCGCGATCGATGTAGAGGGCGAATAAACAGCAGTACTTGCCGCAGACGTCACTTGTCAGGCCCTGCAGCTGTCGCCGGTTATAGTCCCAGGTCGTGCAGTTGCGTTTAATGAACGCTTGGATGTTTGGTACAAGTGGAAGGATGCCGTTAGAATCGAAGTAGTAGGCATTCGAAGATTTGGGTCGGAAGTGCACGGCTAGCCAGTATGAACCAATCTCTGTGCGGGGATCGGCATTTACGATGACAGTGTTGTAGGTTCGTGCGTTCGACTGTGGCAGGAGATCGGAGGGGAAGACGTCGAGGAATGAGGTAACGTCGCGTAGTGTACACAGTATTTGGACAGTGTCCATCTCTTTTAGAAGTCGGTCGTGACGGTACGTGCAAAATCTACGAGGATAGAATTGTCGAATTCTAGGTACAGCAGACACGTGATCGCCTCGGGCAATGGCTTATTGATTTTCAACTCGATTCATATATTGCCGTTCGCGGGGTGGGACGAATGACCATCCGACGGGCTGGGGTCAGGTGTCAGGTCAAAGAGTAACATGAAAAAGCTGTTTATATACATATCGTGTGTTATCTGCAGTCCCGAATTCGAGTGATGTATGCCGGACTCTTCGAAAAGCGTCATGTAGCCCATGATGGAAGTCTTTTCATGATCCATGTCCAGAGATAGGCCCTCGTTAGAGAAATGTTTCCCGTCACAAACAGCGAAATATCGCTGATATCGTAATGTTGAAATTTGTAAGGGTTGCTGTGCAGCGAACCAATAAAATCGGTGTTGTTAACCATGGTGAACAAGAGACGTTTCGGGATGGGACCGAGGACGGCGCTGTCGATTGACAAGGATTTTGATCCGGCAGAGAATGTGAACGTCTTGAGTTCGACTCTAGTCAGGTTGTACCGCGCGAGACTCCCTTTGTTCGGTGTCGAATTGTGAGTCAGCAATATGGCGTGGTTGGGTCTTAGGCGTCTCAACAGTAGTTGGGCGTCCAAAAATTTGAAAACGGTCTTTGAATCGACACTCTTGTTCATCAAATAGAAGCTCGGTCGGGCCTTCGTCAATCTGATCTGCAGCTTGACACCCGGCACTAAGTATAGGGGCACGTTACATATGTCACTATGTAGTCGACTGAAGAGCTGTGCATCCCTACTCGCGCTAAATCTGTTCCAACGAGTGATGAATCCCCGGTTCGTCGTGGCGTTCAGAGTCACGGCCGTGGGGTCACTAGCCTGCATGTCTCCCGTGTTTAGATACCAGTACGCGTTCGAGAGATGTGTGGCTGCAGCATCCGTAACGTAGGTCATCAGAGTCTCGAGATAGGAGCAATAATGATAGTGCTCGCTCGCCTGCGTGATGGTTACGCCATTGAGAGTGACGTTACATTGACTGAACAGAGAGTGGAGGAAATTATTGGTCCGCCCGTGTGGTTCCATAAAGTCTACATTCTTTCCAGAGGCCGAAATCAATTTGCTCCGGACGTAGATTTTTATAACTAAATCAACGTACGTATCGTTATCGGCAAGTATAAAAAATTCCAGACCGTTTTGATTGACGGGGGCGATGGGTTTGTACGCTGTCTCTATCGTCCCGAGCACAGACTTCTGAGTATGGCTGTGCACGAAAATGTCAAACTCGCTAGTAGTGAACGCTATCTCCGCCGCGGCAGACATCATGCTGATGCCGGCTGCTGAAGAGTGACTGAATGGACTATGAAAAGATGTCCCTTTTCATTATTTTTCTCGCGGCACGCCTAGCCTTTCTTTGTTTCGTGCCCTCTTACTTCCCACCGCCGCCGCCTGACTGTGGTGGGCGCGTTTGCGTCCCCGGCCTCACAATTTGCAAATGAAATTTTGCGCGGATTCAGTCTCGTGTTTAGACACTATATCTCCAGCACTCGGTGCGTTATCTGTTGAGTTGAGCTCCGCGATATCGGTCAGGATCTTGCCATCGGTACGCAACGTCTCGAGGCCCACTGTCTTGGCCCCGCGCAGAGGGGTGAGCGGACCCAGAGAAAGAGACTGCCGAAAAATTGCCGATCCCGTGTCCTCGCTGAAGGTAGAGCGGGGCGGAGTAGACGGGACAGATCCCGCCTGATTTAGGTAGTACACTTCTAATGGATGCATCGCTGTAAATGTCCTATTAGAGATGGCGACGCCCCGTTTTATACAATTATTTCACCATTTGTAGTTCTTTCGAAAATGAAGCACCACCTTTGAGGGCGTCGTGCTGTCCTCGAAAGGGGATGTGCAGCCCCTAAGTCGTCAGGAAGTCAATTCGGACGTCCTAAAATCTCCGTTGTTCGACACGCACATAATACACGTTTCGAAACTCGTGTTGACACGACAATGATGATGTTGATGATGGGAAGATGAACGTCCGCATATTGCGGACGGTGCTGTCGCACAGAAATATCACATATCTGTTTACAGTAAATTAGAGCGGTGATGTCTTCCCCCATGTGTTGCGGGGAGGAACAGGAAATTTCAAACAACCCCACCTCCCAATTGGAGGTCGAACCCAGTTTCACCGTGAAATCGGCGTGTTTATTGCGTTCGTAGATGTCTCGCGAGGCGTTGCTGAACAGAGTGATGTAAAAGTGGCTCGTCGTCGCCATATTTGTTCAGATATTCTTCACGCTAGCTGCAGGCACCCAAAAGTCGAAGGTTGACTGTTACCTCGCCAGCGTATGAGATATTCACGAATGCCTCGTCTAACTCTCTTGTCCAGTATTTTATCTATTTTATAGAAGGTCCGGTCAGTTATCCGTACGGGGGTCAGTTCCTTCCGATAAAACTGGCCGTCTATTTGCGAGCCGTTTATATCCTGGAGCTCGTAGAAGGCTCGCGGCCAAATCTCGATTACTCTCGTGACCCTGAATATCTCTGTGCTGAAATTTTTTTCGGCAGCCTTGGCAAACCGCATCTTCTCCTTGCTGATGCGCACGTGCTGCCCCACGCGAAATGTCGCATTTGTGACGCAAACGACCCCTGTCTTCGAGCATCCATCCTCTTCCTATCGCTAGCACATCGGAATCGGGGATTCACGAGGGCTCCATGCCAGTCGTCGAGTGAACCGTGTCATTGTAGGTGTTGACAAATTTAGGCAGAACACCGATATATCTATAGGTATTTTTATACGTAAAATATTTGTAGGGTCTATTGTGAATCGTGCGATGCACGCGTTCTACGACCGCACATTTTAAGTCGGGGTACCGATATACCTGAAACATGACCTGAAATTGTTTATTAATTGCCCTTATCAGTTCCTATCC
>Ga0131853_10020688_pt1 | contig 11947 bp, 14 predicted proteins | sample TergutLab28metaG_FD_92764 | JGI IMG/M metagenome (GOLD analysis project Ga0131853, IMG submission 92764) | Labiotermes labralis P1 segment gut microbial communities from Petit-Saut dam, French Guiana - Lab288 P1 (version 2) (version 2) | ecosystem: Host-associated > Arthropoda: Insects >...
CTCGTCTGTGTTATAATACTATGTGGTGTGTTCCTCTGGTATCCGCTACGAACGCACGAAAACATACAAAAGGATGATTCCCATGACCCAAGAAAGAGCCCAACAACTCATCGACCTCAACCCCAACTGCGGCTACTCAGCCCTGCTGATGACAGCCAAAGACAGCATGAAAGAAACCCCGCCCGAAATCATCATTGGCTCCACCGTGAAAGTTCACGTGAAAATTCGTGAAGGCGAACGTGAGCGCGTGCAGATCTTCGAAGGCACCGTCATCGCCCGCCGCGGCAGTGGTGTTAGCGAAACCTTCACTGTGCGCCGCCTGAGCTATGGCGTTGGCGTGGAGCGTGTGTTCCCGCTGCACAGCCCCAACGTGGTGAAAGTGGAAGTGATACGTCTGGGCCATGTGCGCCGCGCCAAGTTGTACTATCTGCGTGGCCGTGTGGGCAAAGCTGCAAAAGTGAAACAAAAAATCGCCGAGAAAAAGTAACCCAAAAAACTTTAATGCCGCTTCGCTGTGTTCTATGATCGTTTCATGAAACTCACCGTGAAGCGGCTTGAAGTTTTAATGTTGAAAAAGGGGATGTTATGCTAGCCAAGCGATTGTGTGCAAACCGTGAAATTCCTCCTGCGTTGCGCGGGCTGTTTTTTGTGGCCGAAGTGCTGTGTGATGGCGTTTTGCTGCTGGCGCTAACGTTCACCTTTGCGCTGCGATTGTCGGCGGTGCAAGGCCCTTCTATGCTCCCCACACTAGACCATGGCCAATGGATGTTGATTACCGCAGTGCCTGTTCAGCTGCGCCACGGCGACATTGTCGTGGTCAGCGAAAGCGGCGTGCAGCTGGACGACCATGTGGTGAAGCGAGTGATTGGCCTGCCAGGTGACGTCATTCACATTGACTTTGTCGCCGGTGTGGTTTATCGCAACGGCCAAGCCTTGCACGAACCCAACCTTGACCCCATCAACCGGCCCGGCGATGTGGCTTTTCCCATCACCGTGCAGCCTGGCAGCGTGTTTGTGCTAGGCGACAACCGCAACAATTCCATGGATAGCCGCCACAGCGAGATTGGCCTAGTTGACCAACGCTTTGTCATTGGGCGCGTGCTATTACCATCCCGATAGGAGGCCGATATGAACGATCGTCCCGATACCTTATGTAAACCCGTTGAGGCGAAAACGCCGCTAAAAGCCTGCTTTGAGGTGGCGGAAGTCGTCGCCTGTGCGGTTCTCGCCATTGCCATATTATTTACCTTTGTGCTGCGTTTTGCCGGCGTGGAGGGCGCAAGCATGGAACCCACGTTTTCCGACAACGACTGGCTTACCATCACGGCAGTTGCCAACCCGCGTGCGGGCGATGTGGTGATTATTTCCCCGCGTGATAATGACTTTCAAGTGCCGCTGGTTAAACGCGTCATCGCCGTGGCAGGGCAACAGGTGGATCTGCGCGGCGGCTATGTTTACGTCAATGGATTTCGCATTGACGAGACTCCCTATTTGGGCAATGCAACAGGGCAAACCGAGGGGGCCAATGGCGGCTTAGCGTTTCCGCTAACGGTGCCCGAAAACACCGTGTTTGTGCTGGGTGACAACCGCACCGGCTCCACCGACAGCCGCAATGCCGAAATCGGCTTTGTGCGCGTGGATGATATCTTGGGGCGCGTGATGATGCGCATGTTCCCGAACTGGGGCACCGGATTTAACCACAGATTTAGCCATAGCTAGTAAGGTTGCTCTTTATGTCACTTGATAGAAATAGCGCGAAGCGAGAAGCCCCACCGCAGGTGGTGCAGTGGTTTCCCGGGCACATGGCAAAAACGCGGCGGCTGATGAAAGAAAGCCTGCCGCTCATTGACGCCGTGGTAGAACTGCGCGATGCCCGCGCGCCTGAAAGCAGCCGCAACCCCGAGTTGGGCGAGCTAATTGGGCAAAAACCGCGCCTAGTGCTGCTAAATAAAGCTGACTTGGCCGACGCCGACACCACCGCGCGTTGGCTAAAAATATTGCGAAAAGAACACGCTGCTGCCCTTGCGGTTGATTGCCGCTCGGGCCGCGGCTTGCAAGCATTTTCGCCGGCGGTGAAGGCCGCTTGCGTGGCAACCATCGAAAAAAACGCCGCACGTGGCATGGCCAATCGCCCCATCCGGCTGATGATTGCAGGCATCCCCAACGTGGGCAAATCGTCGCTGATTAACCGCCTAGCTGGGCAAAATCGCGCCAAAGTGGCCGACCAACCGGGCGTCACACGGCGCAACCAATGGCACGTGGCCGGCAAAATCGACGGCATTACCATCGAACTGCTCGATACCCCCGGTGTGCTTTGGCCCAAGTTCGACGACCCGGCTGTGGGCGAAACGCTAGCCTTTTTGGGCAGCGTCAAAGATGCCGTCATCGACAGCGAAACCCTTGCTCTGCGCCTCATCACGGTCCTAGCTACAGGCTACCCGCAGTTGCTGCAGCGCTACAAGCTTGACGATATTTCGCTGCCCGCCTGGCAGCTGCTAGAGGAAATCGCCCGCAAGCGCGGCATGCTGCTGCGCGGCAATGAGCCCGACACCGAGCGGGCGTCCATCATGCTGTTGGACGAGTTGCGCGGGGGGCGGCTGGGGCGCTTGACCTTTGATTTGCCTGCAAGCAACACATAAAATCTTGCAAAAAAATTGGCCATGCTGACTGAAGAAAATTCGATAAAACGCAATATATTCAAAAAAAACACGCCGTTTTTTATGTCTAGACGCTATGTTCTGTGGATAACTTTGTGGAAACAGTGAAAAACTCTGCAAATTCGGCACTTTACAGCAGCAAGAAATTCACTTTACAACATTGCGAAATGTTCGCCTAAAATCGTGTATTCATCCGCTTTCGCATGCTAAGTTGCAAGTTCTCCTGCACACCTGCGACGAGTACCGGCAAGCACCCCGCTGGCCCACGCCCAGTGCAGATTAAACCCGCCGCAACCGCCATGCACATCGAGGACTTCGCCGCAGGCAAACAGCCCCGGCACCAGTTTAGATTGCAGCGTGTGCGGGTCAAATTCACGCACATCTGCGCCGCCAGCAGTGACTTGCGCATGCAAAAAATCACGTGTTCCCATAACCGGGAGCGCGATTTTTTTTGGCGACTGCCCGCTTTTCACTACTGCTTCGGCCACGCGTTTGGGCAGCAAGCCAGCCAAAGGTAAGTCAGTTTGCCATTGCGTCAGCAAATTTTCCAGCTGCTCGTGTGTGTAGTCGGGCAGCAAATCCAGCTCAATAGTGCAACCGGGCCGGTAAGCAAGCGAAAGCTCCATGGCCGCAATGCCGGAAATCCCATCGTCGGTGAAGAGAATTTCGCCCTCGCTTTCGCGCAGGACTTCATCGTCATACTTTAGCGCAGCCCTTGCCCGCACGCGCAACCCCTTTAAGCTGGGCAGCAGCGGCCAATTGCACCGCAGCTGCACCAGCGCAGGTTTTGGGGTAATGATCGTGTGTCCCAGATCACGTAGCAAAGCAAAGCCCGAGCCATCGCTGCCGTGCGCAGGCGCGGCACAGCCACCTGCGGCAATAATCACGCGCCGCGCATGCCATTTGCTGTTGACGACAAACTCGCCGTTGGTTCGCGCAAGTTGCGCTGCCGCAGTGTCGCACAACATCTCCGCACCGGCACGCGTTGCGCCAAAGCGCAGAGCATCCAGCACGCTTGCGGCCATGTTGCTGCGGGGATACAATCGCCCCTCGGCGTCCTCCCAAAGCGCGAGGCCAAGCCCGTGGAAAAATGCTTCGCACTGCGCTGCGCCAAAGGCCTGCAAAGCCGGGGCAGCGAAGTGCTTGTTATGATATTCATGCGTGGCGGCGTGACGATTGCTCACGTTGCAGCGGCCATTGCCCGTGGCTAGGATTTTCTTTCCGGCACGCGGCATGCGCTCCAGCACCAGCACGCTTTCGCCTGCCTGCGCAGCGGTGATGGCCGCGGCAAGCCCGCTTGCGCCCGCGCCGATGATGATGACGTCATAATTCATTGAGGGAACTCCACGGTGATATAGCCAAGCTCTCGATTGATACCGTCTTCGAGAACCTCATAATCTAAATAGTCCACGACCCACACCAGGGCACGGTGCTCGCTTGTCCATTCAACTGCGGAGCCGTGAACGAAACCGCGCATGCGCTGTGGCGGTCTGCTGCGGTAAAACCATGGGTTGTTGAGGGGAGCGGCCATGATACTGCCGGTGTGAAAGCTGTGATAGACGATGATGCGGTTGGTGCCCTCGGGTGATTGCGAAATTGTGTGCCGGATATGCAGTGTGCTTGTGGCGTTGCCATAGATTCCGTTATGTATCGCCATCCCACCAGCAAAAAATGTTATCACGAGTGCGCACAACACACTGGAAAATATCAGCAAGATTTTTGACCACCAGCGGCGATTGCGGCACCGCCACAGGGTGAGTGCGACCAGCAAGTGCAGCCCGAAGAAATAGCACAGCCAATACAGGGTCGTGATGTGCACAAAGCCAACGAGAGGGAGCAGGAAAAACACCAGCGCTGCGAGGGTGAACACAAACAGCCCTGCTGCAATGCCTAGCCAAATGCGAAATGCTTTTGTCATGGTTGACCTTTCTGCTTTTGACTTTTATGTGCCTATAATAGGACACAGCGAAGCGACTTAAAACTCCACCACAATCAGGCCGCCGAGCAGTTCATATTCCTCGCCACTATTCGTGAATGGTCGCACCACGGCCCGGTGCTCGCCGAGCCATTCGACCCGCAGGGAAAAATTACCGCCGAATAAGTCAACTGAATGCTGCTGCTGGCGGCGATATACCCAGCGATTCACCATGGGATTTGCCACTACGATGTTGCTTTCAGATCCAGTTGCATACACAATCACACGGTTGCTGCCCTCGGGCGAGCGCGAGATTTCATAGGAGCGATACATCGTTGTACCGCTCAATGCCATGAAAACCGACACGATAAAGAACACAAATGCAACCGCCAGCTCGGCCAAAACAGAGCCGACAATCAATGCAATTTTTGCGCCCGGGCGTTGCAATTTTTCACGGCAAAGCCACACGGTGAGTGCAATCAGCAGGTTGAGACCACCGACAAACAACAGCCAATGTAACGCTGCTATATGCACAAAGCCAAAGCCGGATACCATAAAGAATAGCCAAACTGTGGCAAGCAAAACGGCTAGCCCGCCTGCCGCAGCAATCCAAATGCGGAAGGGTTTACTCATTACAAATCACTTTCTTCACCGCACGCACACCGCCGCAAACCAGTTCACACACCGAGCGCAGGTACTCTTCTTCGTTGAAGATACTCACCAGAGCATCTACCATGCGGCGGTCAATCAGGCCACCGCTCCACATGGCAATGGAGCGCACGGGCATTTCCATCACAGTGTCCTTCATGCCGCTGGCGTCGCCAATGGTGTCTTGCGCAATGCTGCACACAATGGGGAACGCAAAGTTGATGATTTTGGCAATCACGCGGCCAAAGGGGCTTTGCGTGGCGTCTTCCAAGGTGGAATCCCAGCTCAGAGTGCGCGGGCTGGCAAAGTTCGCAGGCGGAATTTCGTGGCCCAACACGGCTTCGAATTCGCTGTTGGGAATTGCATGCACGAGGCCTTGCGCATAACAGGGCAGGGCAGGGTAGGGTGCATCCACGGCTTCGCTTTGCATGGTCACACTGCTGCTTAGGCGAATGTCGCGGCTGCTGGCAGCGGCGTGAATGGCGTACTCACCCGGTGCGCAGTGCCAGTTTTTCAGTCCAACGTGGTAGTAGGCAAAAGCGCGGCTGTCAAGCGTGACGGTGACGCGTTTTTTCTCGCCCGCTTTGAGGAAAATTTTGTCAAACTGCTTTAGCTCCTGCGGCGCACGGAACACGCTGTCATCACCCGGCGGCGCAACATAGAATTGCACCACTTCGGCGGCGTCCACCGTGCCGGTGTTGGTGATGGAAAGACTGACGCTGACGGTATCGTCCGGCGTGATGTTCTTCTTGCTCACGCGCAAGTTGCTGTATTCAAAGGTGCTGTAGCTCAGGCCATGGCCAAAGGGGAACAGCACATCTTTCGCGGCTTTGTCGTAGTAACGGTAGCCCACAAAAATGCTTTCGCGATACTCCACCGTGGCGGTGCCGCCGGGGAAGTTGCCGAAGCAGGGGGTGTCTTGCAGGCGCAGGGGGAAGGTTTCGGCCAGCTTTGCGTTGGGGGAATAAGCGCCATAAAGCAGGTCGATTTGTGCTTCACCCACGGCTTCACCAGCCAGATAACTCTCGAGAATCGCGCGAACTTGGCCTGCCCAAGGCATGCGAACCGGCGCACCGTTGCACAGCACCACCATGATATTGGGTTGCGTGGCGGCCAGTTGTGCAATCAGCTGGTTTTGGCAGGGGGGGAGGTCGAGATGCTTGCGGTCGGCACCTTCGTTGTCCATGTTCGTGGGCAATCCGGCGAAGACGACGACCATTTCGCTGCGCTGCGCCAAATCTATGGCGGCTTGCGCTTTCACCACGTCGTAGTTGTAGTCCGCGGCACCAAAGCCCTCGGCGTATTCAAACTCAAGACCTTCGGCGGTTGCGGTTTCATAGGCCGAGGCCACGTGATAGGTGTTCACGTGTGAGCTGCCGCCGCCTTGATAGCGCGGTTGCTTGGCAAATCCGCCGATGAAAGCCACGCCGCTTTGCTCACGGCTCAGTGGCAGCACGCCGTCGTTTTGCAGCAGCACCATGGTGTCACGCGCGAATTCACGTGCTAGGGCATGGTCGCGCTGGTTGAGTTCTTCATGGCATTCGGGGCGTTGGGCATCCAGTGCTACCTCTTGTGCTGCACCTTCAACGGCACGCAATACAAGCTCAATCACGCGTGTTGTGGCTTCGTCCAGTGCGGCTTGGCTGAGGGTATTGTCATTCAACGCATCAGTGATGAGATCGGTGTGCAGGCCGCGGCTGTCGGGCATTTCCAAGTCAAGGCCTGCTTCGATGCCTGCAACTCTATTACTTACGGCACCCCAGTCGCTGACCACAAGACCTTTGAAGCCCCATTCGTCGCGCAGGATTTCGGTGAGCAGGCGCTTGTTTTCGCTGCAATAGATGCCATCGAACAGGCGGTTGTAGGCGCACATGACCGTCCATGGGTCGGCGCGTTTGACGGTTTGCTCGAACGACGGCAAATAGATTTCGCGCATGGCACGTTCGTCTACCACAGACTGCGTGGTCATGCGGCGTTTTTCTTGGTTGTTGGCGGCAAAGTGCTTGATGCTGACGCCCACGCCCTGCGCTTGCAGGCCTTGGGTGTAGCTGACTGCCATTTCGCTGCTGAGGTAGGGGTCTTCGGAGAAGTACTCAAAGTTGCGGCCGCACAGGGGCGAACGCTTGATGTTCACGCCCGGGCCAAGCAGCACGCCCAACTCATGTGCGCGGCAGGCTTGGCCAAGGGTTTCGCCCAAGCGGTGCAGCAAATCGCGGTCAAACGAGGCGCCGGTGCCGCTTGCGGTGGGGAAGCAAACGGTCTGCACGCTTTTGCCCAAACCCATGGGATTATCGCCGCCTTGGTCTTGCTTGCGCAGGCCGTGCGGGCCGTCGGCCATCATGATGCTGGGCAGGTCAAGGCGTTCGATGGGGTGCGTGTGCCAACTGCCCATGCCTTTGATGAGCAGCAATTTTTCCTCGGTGGTTAGCTTGGTGACGAGTTGCTGTGCTTGTTCTCTCATGGTAGTCCTCCCGGTGGTATGATAGGGCGGATAAATCTGCCCGAATATTGTAAAAATGTTTCACGTGAAACACGGTTTTTGTGTGAAAGGTGGCCTTTGCTGTGCGCAAGGCTTTAAATCGGCGGGCTGCAGTCAATATCGCGTAGTACCACATGGGTTTTTACTGCGGCCACGCCCTCTGTGCTGCTGAGCGCGCTGTGCAGCTGATCAAGCTCCTGTGTGCTGCGAAGAATAGCTTGCAAGAGGAAATCGAACTCGCCGGTGACATAATCGCAGCTGAGCAGATTGGGCATGTGTTGCACCTGCGCAGCAAAACGCTCGGCATATTTAGCGTGCTCCAGTTGCACATGCAGCCACGCGCGAATGCCATAGCCCAGCTCGTTGTAATTGAGCTGGGTGGTGTAGCGCGCAATAATGCCGCGTTCTTCCATGCGGCGCAAGTGGTTGATAACCACCGATGGCGAAAGATTCACTTGCGCAGCGATGTCAGTGGCTTTTGCTCGCGCATTTTTATCTAGGATGCGCAAAATTTGTTGATCAACTTGATTCACGAAGCGACTCAATCCTTTCCGCAACAGGGTCAACAAGCATGGCTTGGTGGGTGTGAAAAATGACTTGGCCGGGTGCTGCGCCGGGGAATTTTTTCACGGCTTTCACTGGGGTAAAACTCACCGCTGCGCGGCCGCGGGCTTTGCTGTGCCATGCGGCAATTTCGGCAGCTTGGGTGATGCATTGCTCGCTGGGCTGTTGCCCCTGAGTAAATAATATGACGTGCGAGCCGGGATAATCCTTAACGTGCAGCCAAAGATCGTGCCCGCGGGCAAGTTTGAAGGTGAGGTGATCGTTTTGCATGTTGTTGCGCCCAGCGAGCACACGCAGGCCGCCGCCGGTGCGGTACTCAACGGGCGCGAGAGTTTTGGGTTGCTTTGCTTTGCCTTTTTCGCGTTTGATTTTGAGATAGCCTTGCTGCTCTAATTCGGCGCGAATGGCGTCGACGTCGGCCAGCGAGGTGGCGCGTTGCAGCAAGTCTGCCACGCTGTCGAGATATTCGGCTTCGGCTTGAGCTTGAGTGATGAGATCGTTGAGCAACTGCGCGGCTTTTTTGGCTTTGCCGTGTTTTTTATAGTAGCGCTGCGCGTTTTCGGCCGGTGAAAGCGCAGGGTTGGCCGAAATAGTGAGCGGGCGATTTTCGTCGTAGTAATTTTCCAGCTGATAGCTAGTTGCGCCGCGTTTTAAGGCATGTTGGTTGGCCAAAATCAGCTCCGCATTGATGCGCAGAGGTTCACGGTTTTCTGCGGCGGCTAGCTCGCGGGTTTGGGCATCTGCCTTGCGGCGAGCACGTGCGGCACGTGTTTCGCACAACTTAAGCAGCTCGGCCATGCGCTGTTTTTGCCGCTGGGCTTGGTCTGCTTGCGCAAAATGCAATTCTAAAAAGCGTGACAAACTTTCACGATCGCCGATATCCGGTGGGACTAGCTCGCTGGGTTGCGGGTTGTTGTTCGGCGGCATTTCGTAGGGCAAACCGGGCAGAATGGCACGCGGGCTTTGCGAAAAATCCACCCGCCGAATGGCTTCGAGGACGGTGTTATCCTCACGCAGCACGATGATGTTTGCGTGGCGCCCGGTGAACTCTGCCACTAGGCTCAGCTGCGTGGGCAGCCCGATTTCGTTGGTGCCGGAGAGCTCGAAACGCAGCATGCGCTCGTGCGGCGGCTTGGTGATGGCTACAATTTTCGCACCGGTGAGGTGCTTGCGCAGCAGCATGCAAAACATGCTGGGCTGCGGCGGGTTTTCGGGCTGGGTGGTGATGAGCCCGGCCCGCATGCGCGCTTGGTTGACGCAAAGCAGCAGGCGAAAATTGCCTTGGCGACTGCGCAAATGCAGCACGAGTTCGTCTTTGCCGGGCTGATGGATTTTGTCGATGCGTGTGCCCACCAGTTGTTGCAACTCGATGCATAAACAGTGAATAAAATTGTTGTCAAAACGCATAATCATTCAACCTTCGCTAGAATATCCGGGTGGCGTGTGGTGATATTATCCACGCCAAGGCGGCGCATTTTGCGCATGTGGCGCGGCTTATCAACCGTCCAGACGGACACCAGCAGCCCCAACTCACGCGCACGGCGAAGCAATCGCTTGCTGCATTTGCTGTGGTGAATATTCACGCCGATGGCGCTCAACTTGTGCGCAGTGGCGCAGTCTGTGCTATTGAGATAGTAGGGTAAACCGGGCGCAGGCAGCTGGTTTTCACGCAGCCCGGTGAAGAATGCGCGTTGCGCAAAGCCTTGTGTAGCAACAAACTTTGCTAATTCTGCTAAGTGCGTAAATTCTTTCATGTCTAGGTTGATCATGCAGCTGTTGCCTTGCAATAGCGCGAGCACTTCGCTGAGTTTGACGGATGATTCGTTCACGCGGTCGTGGCCAAGTGCGGGTGTGCCGCAGGGTAAAAAGCGAATGTCTACTTCGATGCAATCTACGCCGGGGCAGGCCAAAGCGGCCTGAATGGACTCCAACGAATTTGAAGGCGTGCCCAAAGCTCCCGTGTGGGCGGTGATGAATGGTTTATGCATAAAATGGCCCCTGTTCTTGCGCAATGTGCCACTTGATTTGTGGGAAATGCTCACGCAGCCAAGTGGCCAGCACGGGTACAATCAGCACTTCGGTGGCGAAATGCCCGGCGGTGACCATGGTGATGCCGTGCTGCTTGGCCAGCAGAAAATCGCTGTGCTTGACCTCGCCGGTGATGTAGGCCTGCGCGTGGCCAAGGGCCTCGCCGAGGAAGCCGCCGCCGCTGCCGCCGCACAGCGCTACCGTGTGAATAGGCTGCCCGCCGTCGCAGAATTGCACGGGCACGTTCAGTTGTGATTTTACTAGGGCGGCCAGTTCAATGGCGGTCGTTTCTGCGGGCAAATCGCACAGGCGAAATAGCTCGCTTGAAGGGATTGGCTCAAGGCCGAGTGCGTGCGCTAGGGTATCCGAAACGCCGCCTGTGCAGGCATCAAGTGGCGTGTGCGCGGCGATGCAGCTGATGCCATGCCGTGCCAGCAGCCATGCCGGGTCGTGCGAAATCAGCTCGCGTCTTGCATGAAACATCACCGGGTGGTGAGCGATAATCAGCTCGCAATTGAGTTGCGTGGCCTGTGAAATCACCTCGGGCGTGCAGTCTAGACAGAGCATGGCGCGGCTGATTTCTTGCGAGAAATCGCCCACTTGCAAGCCAGAATTATCGCCTTCCATCTGCGTGGAAAACGGCGCGCGCTGGTCGAGATAATCATATATGTTGCGTACAGTTGTCATGATTCTCCTATATAAAGTGCTCTTAATGCTGTGTAGGTTCGGTTGTGGTCGCGGCAAACCAGCTCTTGCTCAATGCAGAAATTATTCTCGCGCAGCCAGTCGAGCAGCTCATTCGGGCGGCTTTGCGGCTGCGCCACCAGCACGGTGCTAGGCATGCACAGCCAAGGCGCGGCCGAAAGCAGCCGAGCCATGAGCGTGCCGCCCATGCCTGCCATGATCCAGCACGTTGCATCAGCTGCGGCGAAGCGCGAAAAGCCGTCGCTTTGGCGCAGCTCGATTTGCTCTTGTAAGCTTGCTCTTGCGATAGTTTTTGCGGCGTTTTGCAGCGGGCCTTCAGCAATATCAGATGCAATCACACGTGGGCAAATGCCCTGCTGCACGAGATAAACCGGCAGCCAAGCATGGTCTGTGCCGATGTCGGCCACGGTTGAACCGGGCGGCACGAGTTCGGCCACCATGCGCAGGCGCGGGCGAAGTTGCGGCAGTCTCACTGGGCGGAAAAGTGCGCGTTGAGCTTGGCCAGCAGCGCGTCGCAGTCTACGGCATGCACAGCGCAGGCTTCGCTCACGGTTTCGCTGCGGGCATTGGGACAGCCCAAACAGTGCATGCCAACTTCTTGGAAGAATGGCGCGGTGCCATGGTCGGCGGCGAGAACATCGCCGATGATGGTGTCTTTGGTTACGGTCATGAGTTTACTCCTAGCTGTATAGTGATGGTATGGCCCGCGATGTCAATATCGCGTGAAATATCGGGGCTTTGCAGTGTGGCTTGTACGCTGCCTGCGAGGACCTCGGCGGCAATGTGCGCGGCGGCTTGGGTGATGGTGTTTTGCATGTCGCCTTGGGCGGCAATGGCAAGTTCGATGCGTTGTTCCACGGCGTAGCCGGCCTCTTTGCGCATGGTTTGGATTTGCCGGATGATGTCGCGCACGGCGCCTTCTTGCCGCAGTTCGTCGGTGAGTTCAACATC
>Ga0131853_10020689_pt1 | contig 11947 bp, 12 predicted proteins | sample TergutLab28metaG_FD_92764 | JGI IMG/M metagenome (GOLD analysis project Ga0131853, IMG submission 92764) | Labiotermes labralis P1 segment gut microbial communities from Petit-Saut dam, French Guiana - Lab288 P1 (version 2) (version 2) | ecosystem: Host-associated > Arthropoda: Insects >...
CAGGAATCAGCGCACGCGTGCCGGTGTTGATGAAGATCTCGGGCGCTTCGAGATCGACCTGCGCGCCGTCGTGCGCAGCCACGCGCACCGTGTGTGCGCCCGTGAAGCGCGCATGTCCCTTGAACACGCTGACGTTCGGCGCATGGCGCAGCCACTGTTCGACGCCATCGCGCGACGCCGCGATGATGCGCTCCTTGCGCGCCTTCACGAACGCGAGATCGACGCGAACGTCGCCCGGCTGCGTACCCTTGCCGATTTGCACGCCGAAATCCGCCGCATGGCGCGCCACGTGCGCGGCACGCGCGCAGGCGACATACGCCTTGGTCGGCGTGCAGCCCACGTTCACACAGGTCCCGCCGAATGACGCGCGCTCGATCACCGCGGTCTTGCGGCCGCTCTTGCCAAGCCGCACCGCGAGAGGCGGGCCGCTCTGCCCCGTGCCGATCACGATCGCATCGAAACGTTGTGCCATGCCGCTCTCCTTTGCCGTTGACGCGGGTTGAGCCACGGGTTGAGCCGATTCGCCGGGCGGGTCGCCGCGAGTCGCGAAAGGCGGCCGATCGCGCCATCTTACGCGCGACGAATGGCCATCGCCCGCAGCGTGAATCTGCGAATCGGGTACGCATCGGCGCGCATTGCGAAAAGGAACGAACGCGCAAAAAAAGAGCCGCCTCGCACGTCGAGGCGGCTCACAGGGTGACGTCACAACAGCAAACGGGCGAAGCCGCTGCGCGTCAGGGGGATCGTCGAACACCGGACGCGCTTGCATCTGGCGCTCGGTGAATCTGTGACTGGAAATTCAGTCGTTAAAGTGTGGGAAATTCAGTGCGCGCGTTGTCAGTACACAATCAGTGCACGCAATCGGTGGCCGCACCTTCTCCATGGCCCGCGTTCCAGAGTTCGCGCGAGCGCAGGAATGCGGCGCGAGCGCCGCGCGTCGCCATCATCAGGCCGACTTGCCCCATGTTGAAGTCGTGCGACACCATCAGCTGCATCAGGTCCACCATCGGCAGGACCAATGCTGGCTGATATAACTGTCGTTCGATAAAGGATTTCATGACCGCTCCCGCTGCATGCCCCGCGTCCTCCTGACGCAAGGTCATTCAATGGTTGTCATTCTAGGAATGCAGCGTGCTCGGATAAATGGGCTGCCCGCGAAGTCACTTGTCGAAAATCGCCAACAATCGAAACGGGTGCGGCGGCAGGGGGGGCGGCGGCGCGCCCGCCGTGCACGGCCGGGCATCGCGCGCAGCCGCGCCAGACGGGGCTCTGCGCAAATCGCAGTCGCGCGGACGCTTTAGTCGAGGGGCGTGGCAACGAATTCCGGGAGCGTCTCGGCGCGCGCGGAAAGCGCCGCAATAGCCGGATATCGGGCGGGATCGGCGCAGCCGGGCAGCATGTACTGGTTAAAACGCCATGCAACGGCCGCAGTGATGTCGGCCTGCGTGATGCGGCCCGCGCACAGCCAGCCGTCGCGGCCAGCGACAAGCTGGTCGAGCACGACCCAGGCCGCATGCATCTGGGCGTTCACGCGGTCGAACCACGGCTCGTGCTGGCGCTCGGCTGGGCGCAACTGGCGCTCATAGACCTGCTGCACCGTCTTTTCCATGGCCGCGAGCGCGAAACCGTTCACGCGCAGCGCGAAAGTCCGCTCCTGCGTCTCTTCCGGCATCAGCCGCCGCGCGGCGGGCACTTTGCGGTCCAGGTAGTCGAGGATCAGCGTCGAGTCGATCAGCTGGGTGCCGTCGTCGTCGATGAAGGTGGGCGCCTTCACGACGGGATTGATCTGAGCAAATTCGTCGTACTGCCGAAAAACCGAGATGCTGCGGTGCTCGAACTCGAGCCCGAGCACATGGAGCGAAATCGCGACGCGACGCACATAGGGGGAGTCCATCATGCCGATCAACTGCATGGGTTCACCTCGTACAGGAAAAAGGGGATCGGGCGTCGATCTTGCAGGAAGCTCCGCCGCATTTCAAGCCGTGTTGCGCGCCGCCGGATCGGCGCCATGGCGCATTGCATTTTCACGTTTCCCGTGGGCGGAAAAACGGTGTCGCATGCTGTTTTGCCGCGGCCCGTTGTGCAAAAACACACCGTGTCGATGTGCCACGGCCTGTCCGCCGCGCAACAGGACTACATTTGTTAGCAGACGTCGAATCTGACGCGTCGCGGCATTGTTGCGACGCAGCGCCCAGCCCCGCGTACGAGCGCTTTTTTTGCGTGCCGCGCTGCTCAAGGCGCAGCGGCGCGCGAGGGGCAAGCGAAGGATGCCGAAGCATTACGCAGACCGCATGAAAGCGCGTTTTTGCGCGCCACATGTGCTGCAGTGCATCGCCGGGAAACTCCTGGATTCGGACGCCGAACGGCTGAGATAGTCTCAATGCACAAGGAGACGAAATCATGAGACAAGCATTCAATGTTGGTGTTGTCATCGTCCTCGCACTCCTCCTCGCGAATCGTGCCATGACACGTGTGCAGGCTCACGAGGCTGGCTCGCTTACCTGTGCCCAGGGCTCTGCACTCGTCAAAGCCGAAGCGCTCGTACGCGGATTCGGCGAACGCGGCGCGAGCGCCCAGAGCGAAAACTTCCTCTCTTCCTGTCTCGTTTCGGGCCAGGGCCAAGTCGGCGACCTGATCGCCCACGACTGAGCGCCCTGCGCGCCGCGACCGCCCAGGCGCGTTTCGCGGCGTGGGCGCCGTTCAACGGCGCGGCGCGTGGTGCTGCGCTCGCTCGCGGACGCAGCGTCCGATGAGCGCTCATCATCAGCCCGCGCGACGCCGTACATCACCCGGCTGAACCGGGCTACGCGCCCGGCACCGCTCACTTTAGCGGGGCGGCCGCCCCGATTGCCGCCCGACGTAAGCGCCTGGCTGCGCGACCCACCCAGCCTTGGCCCCGGGCGCTGGCACCCGTAAATTCACGCGCCGCCTGCTGGAAACCGGCTCGCGCCTGATTGCCGCCGAGCCCGTGGCCGCGACGCGCGTGAAGTTCGCCGTCGCGCTACCCCAACTCGACACCCGCTCCGAGACCCCTTAGTCGCTCTCGCCGACGCAGCACATCGCTTTGGGTTGCCAATTCCCCGGGTTGGCGGCGAGAATGCTCGCGGACCACGGAGAATCTATGAAAGGTTGCATCCTGTTGTTTGGAGTCAGCATGCTGGCGGCGTGCACATCGGTAACCGCCGTCAATTCGAGACAGGATGGTCATCTCACCGTCACGAGCCGCGCGCGCTGGGATCTGGTTTCGTGGAACCATGTGCGCGCAGCCGGGCTCAGCGAAGCGGAAGACTACTGCGAAAAACAGAAGAAACAGTTGCACACGGTCGAGATCCACAGCGAGGGCCTGCGCGGTGTGACGTCGCAGACAGTAGAGGTAATCTTCGACTGCATCTGATGGGTTCCGCACGGTTTCTTCGCTCATCCGCGCCGAACGGGCGTTGCGCGCCGTTACCCTGCTGCTGCAGCCCATATTCCTTGCAAAAGCGCAATAGTTTGTTGTCGTTCACCCTGATACCCAAATCGCATGACCGCGCTAAACTGACGATACATTTTGTTACGTTTAGGGCCGAGTCATGTTGACCGCATTCTTTATCGCCTGCCCCTTCGGCATCGCGGCATTGTTCGGGTTCGCAAGGCTGATCAATCCGCTGACCGGGAAGATCGGTAATCGTTGAGTGCGCAAGCGCCTTCCTGCGGCGCAGCGCCCCACTGATCCTCGCGCCGCCATTCTGCGCGGCTGCTCCAGGTTTCCCCCGCCCTCTCCCGTTTTTCCCTTCGCCATAGCCAGATCCCTTCGTGCGCCCGCACGGATTTAGCCATGCAAATGAAAAACCCGCGAAGCCTGACGCTATCGCGGGTTTTCGGAATCCAGCGGAAGTTGCTGGAACAAGCACTGGAACAACATCTGGTGCCGGGGACCGGACTCGAACCGGCAAGCCGTTAGGCGGCGGATTTTCGTCACACCACGTCTTTCGACGCCACGCGCCACTGTATGGACGTGCGTTCGTGCGCTGGACTATGCCTTCGCCGTCGCCAGGCGCCGCGTGTGTCACGCCGCGCTCAGCCTTAGGCGCCCCCCGTCTAGTCTCTACACCTTCCTGACCGCCGCTTTGCGCGGCAGCCGGCTTGGCTCGGCGTTGCCTCGGCGCCTCGCGCGCAACGCGCTTCAAGGCCCAGGGGGTTCGCCGAATTTGAGGGGTTCTGCACCGGCCGTTTCCGGTCGGGCACTCAATCGTTTCTTAAGTCCGCTATGTTTACCAATTTCATCACCCCGGCAGGGCGGACGCGATTCTACCATTGCCCGGCGCGCGTCCCAAAGGCGTGACGGGGGACCGCATCCGTCATCTGCCGGTCATACGCATTTTTCATAATCGGCCCCATCGAAAACGTTTACATACGACGCCGGGGCCGATCGCATGACGCCAACCATCAAGGATGTCGCCGCACACGCCGGATTCTCGATCGCCACGGTGTCACGCGCGATCAACGCGCCTCACACCGTCAACCCCATCACGCTCGCGCGGGTGCGCGAAGCGATCGATGCGCTGAAGTTCCGCCCCAACCCGCTCGGCCGCCAGTTGCGCGGCGAGCGCACGCGTCTCATCGGCGTGGTGCTGCCCACGCTCGCCAATCCGGTGTTCGCGGAATGCCTGCAGGGCATCGACGAACTTGCCGCTGCGCAGGGCTTTCGCCTCATGCTGATGACCACGCAGTACGACGCCGATCGCGAGCGCCATGCGATCGAGACGTTGCGCGCGCAACGTGTCGAGGGCCTGATCCTGACCGTCGCCGACGCCGACACGCACCCCCTGCTCGACGAACTCGACGCTGACGGCCCGCTCTACGTGCTGATGCACAACGACACGAAGCGCCGCCCGTCGGTGTCGGTGGACAACCACCAGGCCGCCTGCGACGGCGTACGCACGCTCATCGCGCACGGCCATCGCCGCATCCTCATGCTGGCCGGCACGCTCGCCGCCTCCGACCGCGCGCGCCAGCGCCATGCCGGCTACGCCCTCGCGATGCAGCAGGCCGGCCTCACGCCCGCACCGGCCCTCGAAGTCGATTTCAACGCGCAAGAACTCGCGCCTTCGGTGCTCGCCCATCTGACGAGCGGGCCCGCGCGCCCCACGGCCCTCTTCTGCAGTAACGACCTGCTGGCCATGGTCGTGATGCGCGGACTGCGCCGCGCCCGCCTGCGCGTGCCGCAGGACATGTCGATTCTCGGCTTCGACGGCCTCGCGATGAGCGAACTGCTCGCGCCGCCGCTGGCGAGCATCGGCACGCCGAACCGCGACATCGGCTGCGAAGCGTGGCAATGCCTGATGGCGCGCATCGGCGGCCAGTACGCGGGGCCGCTCGCCAATACGCTGCCGCACACCTTGCGCGCAGGCGGCACCATCGCGGCGATCGCGCACGCGCCGCTCGGCGCGCGTGGGAGCGCGATCGATCGCGACCTCGAACTCGGCGGCGCGCTTTCGTGAGTCCGCGGCACGTCTGAAGAACGAACCGAACAAGCTAAACAATCCGGACCGCGCACGCACGCGGCCCTCATCCACCAGAACGCTCTCGCAACCGACCTGGAGACCTGCCGTGACCAGCCGACTCGCCTTTGCCGGCCCGCTTTCGCTTGTGCCCGTGCGCGCCGCCCTGCGCGCGCTAGCCGCGCCCGTACGGCGCTTGACCCGCCTAACGCGCCTGCGCCGCGCGCTCCCGCTCGCTGCGAGCGCCGCCGCCCTCGCAGCCGGTCTTGCCGCGCCGCTTGCAGCACAGGCCGATCAGACCGCAATCTGCTACAACTGCCCGCCCGAATGGGCCGACTGGGCAAGCCAGATCCAGGCGATCCAGAAAGAGACCGGCATTCGCGTGCCGTTCGACAACAAGAACTCCGGCCAATCCATCGCACAACTGATGGCCGAGCAGAAGAGCCCGGTGGCGGACGTCGTCTACCTCGGCGTGTCTTCGGCATTCCAGGCTAAGGACAAGGGCGTGATCACGCCGTACAAGCCCGCGCACTGGAACGACATTCCCGCCGACCTCAAGGACCCGCAAGGCTACTGGTTCGCCATCCACTCGGGCACGCTCGGCTTCTTCGTCAACAAGGACGCGCTCGAAGGCAAGCCGGTGCCGCGTTCGTGGGCCGATCTCCTCAAGCCCGAGTACAAGGGCATGGTCGGCTACCTCGATCCGTCGAGCGCCTTCGTCGGTTATGCGGGCGCGGTGGCCGTGAATCTCGCGTTGGGCGGCACGCTCGATAACTTCCAGCCCGCGTTCGAATGGTTCAGCAAGCTCAAGGCCAACCAGCCGATCGTGCCGAAGCAGACCGCCTACGCGCGCGTGCTGTCGGGTGAGATTCCTATCCTGCTCGACTACGACTTCGACGCCTACCGCGCCAAGTACAAGGACCACGCGAACGTCGAGTTCGTGATCCCGAAGGAAGGCACGATTTCGGTGCCCTACGTGATGAGCCTCGTGAAGAACGGCCCGCACGAAGCGAACGGCAAGAAGGTGCTCGACTTCGTGCTCTCCGACGAAGGCCAGAAACTCTGGGCCAATGCCTACCTGCGTCCGGTTCGCGCAAGCGCGCTCTCGCCGGAAGCGGCATCGAAGTTCCTGCCCGCGAGCGACTATGCACGCGCAAAACCGGTGGACTTCGCGAAGATGGCGGCGCAGCAGCAGGCGTTCGGCGAGCACTATCTGCAGATCATGCACTGATACCCCAGCCGATCACTTCCATGCATGACCTCACTTTTCCGCTGCGATGGCGTGTGGCGCTCATCGCGCCCGCGCTCGCGGTGTTCCTTGCATTCTGGCTCCTGCCGATGATCGCGCTCGTACAGGTGAGCGCCGACGGGCACTTCGTCGAGACTTATCGCGCACTCCTGACGAATGGCCGTTACATGAGGAGCCTTGGCGCGACCATCGCGCTCTCGGCCGCCGTGACCGCGGCGACGCTCGTGATCTCCACGATCTGCGGCCTTCTGCTCGCGCGGCGCACGTTCGCCGGGCGCCGCGCGCTCGTCGCGTTGCTCACGTTTCCGCTGGCGTTTCCGGGCGTGGTGGTGGGCTTCATGGTGATTATGCTCGCCGGCCGTCAGGGACTCATCGGCGCGCTTTCGCTGCGGCTCACCGGCGAGCGCTGGGTGTTCGCGTACTCGATGGCGGGACTCTTCGCGGGCTATCTGTACTTTTCGATCCCGCGCGTGATCGTGACCGTGATGGCCTGCGCAAGCCAGCTCGACGGCTCGCTCGAAGAGGCCGCGCGATCGCTTGGCGCGTCGTCGTGGCGCGTGCTCTGCGACGTGATCCTGCCCGCGCTCGCGCCCGGTCTCGTCGCCGCAGGCGCGATCTGCTTCGCGACCGCGATGGGCGCGTTCGGCACGGCCTTCACGCTCGCCACCGACATCGACGTCCTGCCGATGACGATCTATACCGAGTTCACGCTCAACGCGAACATGGTGACGGCCGCTGGCCTCTCGATCGTGCTCGGTCTCGTTACGTGGGCGGTGCTCACGCTCGCGCGCAGCGTGACGGGCGCGGCCGTCGCGGCCACGGCATGAGCACGCTGTGGTTTTCGAGGACTCCAGAATGAATTCGGTCGTCAATCCCGACGCAACGGCTGCGCAAGACATGCACGACGCGCCCAGCCAGCCGCCCGCCGCGCGGCGTCGCTTCGCCTGGCCCTCGGCGCGCGCATGGATTGCGTGCGCGCAATGGCTCGTCACGCTCGCCACCTGCGCATTTCTCATCGTGCCCGTGGTGATGTCGATCCTCGCGGGGCTTACCGTCAACTATTTTCGCGGCGTGGCGAGCGGCCTTACGCTGCGCTGGCTCGACCAGGTCTGGACGCAGTATCACTCGAGCGTCTTCCTCTCGCTCGAAGTGGCGGCCGCGACGCTCGTCATCACGCTCGCGACCGGCGTGCCCGCGGGTTACGCGCTCGCGCGCAGCCGCACGCGCCTTTCGCGTTTGATCGAGGAATTGCTCGTGCTGCCCGTGGCCCTGCCCGGCCTCGCTTCGGCGCTCGCCCTGCTCGTGGTCTATGGCGGATTCAGCGCCTTTCGCATGAGCGCGGCGTTCATCGTGGTCGGGCACGTGGTGTTCACGCTGCCGTTCATGGTGCGGCCCGTGGCTGCAGTTTGCGCGTCGGCGGACCTGCGCACGCTCGAAGAAGGCGCGGCGAGTCTCGGCGCGAGCTTCTGGCAGCGCTTCACGACCATCGTGCTGCCCAACGCGCGGCCCGGCATCGTGGCGGGCGCGCTCGCGGTGCTCACGCTTTCGATCGGCGAATTCAACCTCACGTGGATGCTGCACACGCCCGATACCAAAACGCTGCCAGTCGGCCTCGCGGACACCTACGCGTCGCTGCGCATCGAAGTGGGCAGCGCGTACACGATCCTATTCTTCGTCATGACGATGCCGCTGCTCGTGGCGATGCAATGGCTCGGCGTGGACGTGCCCGGTTCCTCAGGCAAGCCAACTGGCAAACAGCGCCTCGCAGGCCAGCAAAAGAACAACCAGGATTCCGAATGAAACTCGAACCGATCCCGATTACGCTCACGCGCTGCGCGAAGACGTTTCGCGGCACGCGCGTGCTCGAACCGCTCGACCTCGCGATCGGCGCCGGCGAAACGCTCGTGCTGCTCGGCCCTTCGGGCTGCGGCAAGACCACGACGCTGCGCATGATCGCGGGTCTGGAAACGCCCGACGCCGGCGGCCGTGTGGCCTTTGGCGACGAGGACGTGACCGCGCTGCCCATCGAGCAGCGCAAGGTCGGGATGGTGTTCCAGAACTACGCCCTCTTTCCGAACCTCGACGTGCGCGGCAACATCGGCTATGGCCTGAAGATCCAGCGCGTTCCCGCCGCCGACGCGCGCGCACGCGTAGACGAACTGCTCGCGATGATGCGTCTCGAAGCGCACGCGGCCAAGCCCATCAACCAGCTTTCGGGCGGCCAGCGCCAGCGCGTGGCGCTCGCACGCGCGCTCGCACCGCGCCCGCGCGTCTTGCTACTCGACGAGCCGCTCACCGCGCTCGACGCGCGCCTGCGCGACACCCTGCGTAGCGAGATGAACACGCTGTTGCGCGAGCTGGGCGTGACGACGGTGTACGTCACGCACGATCAGGCCGAGGCGATGGAACTGGGCGACCGCATCGTCGTAATGAGCGCGGGCCGCATCGAGCAGATCGGCACGCCGCGCGAGATCTATTTCCAGCCTGCGAGCCGTGCGGTCGCGCAGTTCGTCGGCACGCTCAACCGGATCGCCGGAGAATGGCAAGGCGGCATGCTGCACACGAGCGGCGGCGCAGTGCCGGCCAGCGCACCCCAGACCATCGGCGCCGCCGAACTGTATTTCCGTCCCGAAGACGCCACGCTCGCCGACCCCGTGGGCGCGCAGCTGCGCGGCGTGATCGAGCAGGCGACCTTTCTCGGCGAGCGCACGCGTCTCACGATCGGCGGCGCAGCGCCCGATGCCCTGCTCGTCGACGTGGCGGGCCGCGTCGAGCTGGCACGCGGCACGCCGATCGGCATTTCGATCGCCCCTGAAGCGCTCATCGCGCTCGCGTAATTCTTACTCAATGAGGACTACCATGCTGCTCGCCCAGATCAGCGACCTGCACATCAAGCCACCGGGCGCGCTCGCCTATCGCCGCGTCGATACGGCCGCGAGCCTCGCACGCACCATCGCGCGGTTGAACGCGCTCACGCCGCGCCCCGACGCGGTGCTCATGACCGGCGACCTCGTCGACCAGGGCTCGGTCGAGGAATACCGGCACCTCAAATCGCTGCTCGACACGCTCGAGATTCCGTACTGGCTCCTGATCGGCAACCACGATGCGCGCGAGCCGCTGCGCGAAGTGTTCGCCGATCGTCCCGAGCTGCGTGAAGGCGGCGAATTCATCCAGTACGCCGTGGATCTCGGAGCGCTGCGCGTGATCGCGCTCGACTCCATGCAGCCGGGGCAAAGCGCGGGTACGCTTTGCGAGAAGCGCCTCGCGTGGCTCGCAAAGCAGCTCGACGCGGCGCGCGGCAAGCCCGTGATCGTCGCGCTCCATCACCCGCCGTTCGATTGCGGCATCGGCCATATGGATGCGATCCGGCTCGACGACAGCGCCGCGCGCGCGCTCGAAGCGCTCGTGGCGCAGCATCCGAACGTCGAGCGCGTGCTGTGCGGTCACGTGCACCGGCCCATGTTCGTGCGCTTCGGCGGCACGATTGCTGCGGCCGTGCCCGCGCCTGCCCACCAGGTCACGCTCGACCTCGCGCCCGATGCGCCCTCCACCTTCACGCTGGAGCCGCCCGCCTTCGCGCTGCATCGCTACGATCCGCAGGGCGGGATCGTCACGCATCATGAATACGTGGACACATTCGACGGCCCGTATCCGTTCTACGAGCCCTCTGGCGAGCTGATTGCCTGAATGCGCGACTGGCGGCGCACTCCCGCGCCGCCAGCGCGATTGCGCGCGCTCCGGTATGATCGGCACGCTCGAAGCCTGCCTTCCGTATCACCGGGCGCCGCCCGCATTCGCACATGTCCACACCTGATTCCGCAACCGCTGACGAAAGCCAGTCGCTGCCCGGCCTGTTGCTCCTGCTCGCGACCATCGCGGGCGTCACGGTCGCGAACATCTATTTCAACCAGCCGCTGCTCGACGATTTCCGCAGGAGCTTCCCGGCTGGCGCCGCGTGGATCGGGGCCGTGCCGGCCGGCACCCAGCTCGGCTACGCAGCCGGCATGCTGCTGCTTGCGCCGCTCGGCGACCGCTACGACCGCCGCCGCATCATCCTGCTGCAAACCGCCGGCTTGTGCGTCGCGCTGCTCGTCGCGGCCACCGCGCCATCGCTTGCCGTGCTGGTCGGCGCGAGCCTCGCGATCGGCATCCTCTCCACCATCGCGCAACAGGCCGTGCCGTTTTCCGCGGAACTCGCGCCGCCCGAGACGCGTGGCCGCGCGGTGGGCACGGTCATGAGCGGCCTCTTGCTCGGCATCCTGCTCGCGCGTACGGCGGCTGGCTTCGTCGGACAGTACTTCGGCTGGCGCGCAGTGTTCGGAGCGTCGATCCTCGCGCTGCTCGTGCTCGCGCTCGTGATCGTGAAGAAGCTGCCGAAGAGCCAGCCGACCTCGACGCTCGGCTACGGCAAGCTGCTCGGCTCGATGTGGCATCTCGTGCTGGAATTGCCGGGACTGCGTGAAGCATCGGCGACGGGCGCTTGCCTCTTCGCTGCGTTCAGCCTCTTCTGGCCCGTGCTCACGCTGCTGCTCGCGGGCGAGCCGTTCCATCTCGGGCCGCAGGCGGCGGGCCTGTTCGGCATCGTCGGTGCGGCGGGCGCGCTGGCCGCGCCGATGGCGGGCCGCTCCGCCGACAAGCGCGGGCCGCGCGCCGTCATCACGATGTCGATCGTGCTGATGGCGCTCGCGTTCGTCATCTTCGCTTTCTCGGGCACGAGCCTGATCGGCCTCGTGATCGGCGTGATCGTGCTCGACGTGGGCGTGCAGGCCGCGCAGATCTCGAATCAGTCGCGCATCTACGCGCTGCGCCCCGAGGCGCGCAGCCGCGTGAATACGGTGTTCATGGTCTGCTACTTCATTGGCGGCGCGACCGGTTCCGCCGTGGGCGTGACCGCGTGGCACGCATTCGGCTGGATCGGCGTGTGCGCGGCGGGCATCGCGTTCACGGCGCTCGCCGGCTGGATTCACCATGCAACGCGCCCGCGCATGGGCGCGGGCGCGCAGACGTCTTCCTGAGGCGTAAGCGGCAAGCGCTATTTGCGGAACAGCAAGTCCGTCATATCGTCGGCATGCTCTTCCTCCGTCGCGAGGATCTGCTCGAAGATGCGCCGCGTGGTGGTGTCGTCGTGGCCGAGATAGTTGATGATCGCGCGATAGCTCTCGATGGCGATGCGCTCCGCAACCAGATTCTCGCGGATCATGTCCTTCAGGTCGGA
>Ga0131853_10020690_pt1 | contig 11946 bp, 5 predicted proteins | sample TergutLab28metaG_FD_92764 | JGI IMG/M metagenome (GOLD analysis project Ga0131853, IMG submission 92764) | Labiotermes labralis P1 segment gut microbial communities from Petit-Saut dam, French Guiana - Lab288 P1 (version 2) (version 2) | ecosystem: Host-associated > Arthropoda: Insects >...
AACTTTCATTCAGCTTTTAACAGATGCAATGACAGACTGACTAACTTGCTGTCAATAATATGGACAACTTCTTTACCCCCCCCCCCCCCCCCCACAAAAAAAAATTCTTTTTTTTTGTGTGCACAACAATTTTTATTAAAAAATATTGAAATAATTTGGTTTAGTACCACAAAAAAAAGGGATGTTTTTTGGGGGGGGGGGGGGGGGTAAAGAAGTTGTCCATATTATTGACAGCAAGTTAGTCAGTCTGTCATTGCATCTGTTAAAAGCTGAATGAAAGTTGAGGTTTGCATGGCAGTGAGGAGACCATAGTCAGAGGAACTTTTCCTCTCACAATTTTATGTCACTCAACATTTCATAACTTGACAAGTGACAGTGTCTCCTGACAAAGGAGAAATCTAGCTTCTAAACACTACAATTTCCATCATTTGTAAACAGGTAGGCATTAATAATATTTATCCTGAAGTATGTGGATTTTTGTTTTTACAGTAAATTCAGCTACTTTGTATCTAACTTCCTGGATTTTTCCAAAGTCCAAACTGATAAAGTCATAAACTTTGCCTGTTCTTAGTTTTTATCTGCCAAAGAGTGAACACATGTTATCTTTCAACCTGCTTGGAAATGTAATTTCCTTTACCAAGTTGTTCTCCACATGCAAGACAATCAAGACTCACTCACAGTATATCATCACACCCAGAAAATATCAAAACAGAACTAGTTGTTCATTGACACATTTTCGGTTTCCTTGTTTCCTGGCCAATTACTGTCACTTTCAGCACTAGTGCTGCATGGTAAAAGATATCGTACAATGAAACTGTCCATGAGGCAAATTGATATATAATGGAGAATGCAAGAAAGTGCCACTGAAAATACATACTTAACTGCCCTGTTGACAGTTTCCAAACTAGTATGAAGCACAGCTGTAGGAAAACTGAAATACTTTACACATAAATATTGGGTGTCCACTTTCAGCTTAACCAAGTGTCAAACCTAAATTCAGTAACCAGAAGATATAAAACCTTTATACCTAAAACCATCAAACTTGCATATAAAATAAAAGAAAACAAAATCTTGTCCGGTTAATAATGGTTATTTTATATTATGTTTGACTAATGTAAGAAATGGCACATAATGACAAGTGCTATAAATATAGTAAAACTCATATGAATGACACAAATTTAACACTGTTCATAAATTACAATACTTGTCTTTCATCTTGTAACATATTCAGATTTTCTTAAGGTGTATAAAATACTGTGTTAAAAACTGCAGCAGCCAGCACTCTTGTCTATAAGCTGTGTGTATTAAATTTTTAAAATTGGACCCCCCCCCCCCTCCCCTCACATTTTCCACATACAAAATTCTTTCACTAGATCTGTGAAGTACTTTCCCTGTTTAGTTGTGCTCAATGATCTCTGTATTATTTAGATATAACAGTGTCACAACAGACTGCAAACTGAAGTGTCAGACCAAGATTAATATATACAAATTATATATAATGACACAGTAAACACATGCAGTAATAATGATTTAATATCATGTATGCTACTTACTATAAATATTTTCTGGTCACAGAGATGCATACTTTAATACAAAACTGCTTCCAGTACAGTACGCAAAATGAGGTAGTGTCATTCTTATAATAAAACCAGCTAGATGCACTAATTTCTCAAATTTATTCTTGGAATGAAACTCTACATGTTTTGGACAGTTCCTCTGTGCATCATCAGGAGTTTTTCACTGTACATACAGCAATGGTATAAGTCATACAGGTTTACTGGCAGCTTGTGAGTAGGATCAGGATGGAACTACAGTTCCGTCCTGATCCTGCTCACAAACTGTCAGCAAACCTGTATGACATATACCATTGCTGCATGTACAGTGAAAAACTCCTCATGATGGACAGAGGAATTGTCCGAAACATGTAGAATTTCATTCCAAGAATAAATTTGAGAAATTAGTGCATCTGGTTGGTTTTATTGTAAGAATTTATCATGATGCACAGTCACATGAACGTCAAACGAGGTAGCGTCACTGTTCATTGGTGGCAACTTATGATGCAAAAGAAACTTCAACTATCATGTTACACACACACACACACATTATGAAAACACTTTCAATTGCACTTACAGTAAATGGACAAATGCTTTAAATGTTACCCAAGGTTATGTATATCCTACAATGCACTGTTTTCTCAAGGCACCTTTTAATGATTATAAATATATGAACCATATTAAAAGTTTATAAACTCAAAAGCTGATACACAAAGTCATGATGTCATGCAAACAGAATATAAAACCATGTTTTAATTGAACATAACCTATTTTGAGAAACTTCCATACACTTTCTATAAAATGCAAACATAATACATTGCCTAACTACCACAATCCCTCCACTGTGGCTTTGCTGATGCATATAAGTACCATAATTACCGTACAAGGAAGTTTACATTAAGTTCAGAATATGTAAAAGTTCCCTGAAGTTTGTTTCCAATACTGCATTTCTATAAAGATTAGCACTCGTTTGGGAGTTTAAATTGTGTAGAATGGTAGTAAGGAAGTACCATTCTATGTAAAATTCTGTGTATTGTCCCAAAGGAGCACAGATCTCATTGACACAATTGAGGAAGCCTGAAATCAAGCACAGTACACATTTAATCACCTGACTTGAAGAGCACAGGGTGTGCACAGAAATTACATTGAAGATAAAACACAGAAGAATCTTAAAAATATTGCATACATTTTGTATAAATATAAATATTCCATTATTTTAATGAGTTCAAACAGTAATACCAGCATTTCTTGCAAAAGACATGTAAGACGTTACACTCCACAACTGTAAATGCCTTCAGAATATCATGGGATCTTCCACTACTAATAGCACATTCACACTATGACTAATGTTACTGATGTTGCTGGTGCTACTGTTGACTGTAATAATTCTCAATTCAAGTTTCATTTTCCTGCATGAAGGAACTTAATGGCATACTTAAAATAATATCATTACAATGCACTAAACAAAAGGCCCACTTCTACATTTATAACTGTGTATTTGCTCAAGTAATGAACTTTTAAAAGCACAGTACTTGGTAGGCAAATAGACAGTCTGTTGGTCTACAGAGTTCCCATCTTTTATGGAACCAGGTAGGCTTGTTACTTTGTTCACAAGAAGTTGCCAGGTTTTTCCCCCTCCAAGAACACAAAGAAAAACATTACACTACACATGTCTATTTTTTTTTATTATTGGTTTATTACGGACACCTTCTATATCTCCAATCACAAGGCACCAAACAGTATGATGACCTATCAGTAATAATCTTGGAAGGAGGAGAAATGAAGCAGTGATCACCTAATTTGGCATAATGTCGTGGGGTTTGACTACTGCTAAAACAACAAAAAACTCAGGTCACCTATTCCACACGAACATACTGCACAAAGAACACAAAACACTAATTTTTTACCACCTGTACAAATTTGTTTCTTACAGGTTTCCTTTGTTTATAAATGCATTAGGGACTAAGATGGAGGAACTAACAGGAGGTCTGGCTGTAACTGCATAACAATTTGCACTATGTGCCACATAGTATGAGGTTAATCAGATAATGGGGGACGACATAAGCATGGCAGAGAAATGCATAATGGGTTCAGGTTGGTACACCTATGTGAGGATCATGCAACAATGGACCTAAAGGAAATAGGATGGGGCATTTAGTCTGGAATTAATCTGGCTGAGGACAGGGACTAGTGCCAGGCTCCTGTGAACATGGTGATGAACCTTTGGGTTCCAAAATATGCAGGGAATTTGACTAGCTCAATGACTATAACCTCTCACAAAGAAGTCTGCTCCTTGCAAGTAGTTTTAAAAGATACTTGTATGGATCACATGTCCCATGTGACTATTCACATGTAGGGTCTACTCAGTAAACATGAAGCTTTAAATATTGGACTGAACATGGGTCTCATACAACCAACACCTTGGTTTAAGATCACTTTGTTGGACTAGAATGTGAAGCACAATGTACAGCACAACAGCAGTTATGGTGGATGATGTGCTAATTGACAGAGAAGTTACATATTTGGTAACGTTTCATCATTACATATGGGGATGAAAATACTAACTTCACACCAGATTGACATGTATAACCACACTTTGAAAATAATGTGACTGAGGTACTGATCTTTAACTGATAGTTTCACTGATTCTGAGAAGACAGTTCTAGAAGAAAATTTAATATTACAAATCTATGTGCAATTTTTTTTACGACACTAAAGAAATGCAAGAACCTCCCACCTGCAATGTGAATCAAAAGTTAATGTCACATACAGATGCTCAATACGACATATTTATTGCTGTTCAGGGTCAACAATGTTGATTTTTTGTTCAGTTCATCATACATGCATATCAAGAAATCTTATAATTTCTAGTTGTTATATTACAATTCTTGTGAAATGAATTGTGTAGCACATTATCTGGAAAATTATAATTAAAAATTGCATTTTTAATTATTTATAGTTTCAACAAATATCTGCATCACTTTCTACACATTTATCACAGCAGAAATCCTATCACTCTTACTAAATTTTTTCTATTCTTCTTTACCATTCCACATGTTCCATACATGAAGATGGCTGATGGGCTAAAATATTCTGAAAAGTCATTAATTATTATTTAAATTTGTTTTTTTGTACGTGATAAATTTTCTGCACTTGTAATGGTAGAAATTTAGTAACACAGTCATACACTCTGAAACAACCTCTCTAGTCTGAAAGGTTATGTCTAACAGACAAATTACACCATCACATTAAAAAAAAAAAAAATTCCAGTGGTGGTCAGAAAGATGTACAGATGAACAGCAGCCTCTGTGATTCTTTGTGAGACATGAGGTTCTCACAGCAGTGCTGCTGAAAATTCAAGTCTTCTTAAAGCAAAGGCATCATGATCTTGCTTAACACCAGGGATTATTTGCTTAATGACATGATGTCACACCTCAGAAAACTTGAACCTTGTTTAGAATTCCATCACAGTGCACTACAGTTAATGTGATGGACTTTCCTGCCAGTTTGAAGGGTCAACTTGAGTGGTGTCAGTAATAACAGACAAAAATGCAGGACTTGAGGATGACTGTATGTTTTTCACTAAACCTCTTCCAGTGCTGTATCCACTAATGTTGATGATCAGGCACATCACCTGTGAAGATATGTAATAATGTTCCAATCCTCACAGCCCCAACATTTCCACTGGCAATTCTTGCTATACCAATTGTATGTCCTTTTTGAACATTTACACCATTCACCTTTTGACTCCAAATCTGTGATGGGAAACTGTATCTCTCTGCTGTCATTAACTTGTATAAATTATGGGCACTTGTATAAATTATGGGCAGCTGCTTCTTCACTGTGATTATAACTGTATTTTGCAGTTACTCTCATGCAGCTTATGAGCAACATTCTACACTGCAAGCATAAGTAGCTCCAATTCTACTTATAATAACAAATGACATTCCTGCTAATAACTATAAAATTTTTTAACTTTCGTAACTTAAACAGATCACCGTTGTTGGAATACAGGACTGATAGACGCTTCTTGGGGTCATCATATAACAGTAACTGAAATCTGCTCCTCACCTTAATCAGAACGTAGCAATCATTACAGAATTTTGTATTTCACTGAAGACTTAGGGTTTAAGCAGTCACAAAGTGACAGCACTGCAAGAAAAGAATTTATGACATTAAAAATCCATTTTTAGAGCTTAGCGGCACAAGTAACAAACTGTTGAAAAAGAAAACAGTACTATACAATGCTTTCAATGTGTACACAAAATGCAGAATTCAAAGGCCAGCAAAAATCCATTTATGTAAAAAATGACAAGACTTTCAGGTACCTTGTCTTCTTCAAAAATATTCTACAATTCATGAATAAGATATCATGCATAAAATTTATGAAACAAAGTACTACATTCTGTGATAAAAAAAAATGACTGATCATTAGCCACCACAAATGTAACTTCATGTAAATATATAATTTCTAAAGTGTAAAACTTTCTGCTATAAAATATGAATATTTATGGCAAATAGTTTGGAAACAAAAATACCTTTTACCATACTAACTAAAATGTATATGTGCAACCATCTGAATCTATCAATAACAGATAATATTTTGGTAGAGTTTAGTGTGGTTTCAACTATTCACCTCTTACTCAGCTATTTACTTTCCTTGAGGTATAAAATATGTATTAAAAAAAAGCATACATTTTTAGGGGGGGGGGGGGATATGTGCTTATGACTTGGCAATCTACATGAACATAAAAAAAACACACACACACCAAGCATTGTTATTAGACAGATGCTGGACACAGTATAAACAAGCAGTTTTCTACTAGTTTTAAGCTGACAACTAACCCACATAGACTGTAACACATTCATTGTATTTGTATAATAAAAGGATAATTATACTTAACTGAAAAGTTATTGTCAGAGGAAAAAAAAAAGAGTCATGGCTGTTAGTAAATAACTTACTACATGCCTAGAAACTAGCTACTATGTGGAATGTTACATGAAATGAACTTCAGCATAAGTTCACAAAAATCCTCTGGCACACTTTAAGCAAATTTTCATTCTTTGGATTGGGGGTTGGGGGAAGTAGGCTTATGAGATCACTGTGGTGTTTTTGAGGGAACACACATTTCAAATGACTGACCAGTCATGCAATTTGTTATGAACATGAATTTTCTAGACCAGTAAGTACAATATGGTACACATACTTGAGGTGACAGTGATGCTAATATCACTTGACACACAGTCCAGAATCATGAATGGTAACAGTTATGCAAAATTTGTCATATATTTTTCTTATTATTACAATACAAATCAGTAACACAGTAGTTGTATGAAATTCTGTCTCAGATTTCTGTTTAAAAATGGTATGCAAAGTACAACTGGAATTATGGATGTGAAATTTACAGCTTGGTTCCTAAACATACCTACAATTTCTACACCAGATATCCTTTACAATTCAACAACTGCAAACACGAAAACTATAGACAGTTTCCAGGTTATGCAATATGCAACTTACATAAACTTGGACTTAGGTAAAAAATTATTATTATTATTAATAATATTAATTAGTATCATATATTATTAATTATTAATACTGTAATTTTATTGTTATTTTATTTTTTGGTGTTTAATATGGAAAAAAAACTGATAGCAACATTTCAAACATGTATACCGACACTGTAAAAACATACATAACCAATGAGATGTGACCGGGGGGGGGTGGGGTGGAGGTGGGATCAAATTCGACTCACATAAAAGTTTCAAGAATGGAACCCATTTAAAAAACTGTCTGCATACAAAACTCTGAGGTTACATCTGACAAATTCATGTTTGTAGACTCTGCACTTGTGAAGTTCTTCCCAAAAATTTAACAAACAACATTAACATTCAAACATACTGACATATGCAAGCATTGAAGAGAAATGAACTGAGAAGGATCCAATTTACAGGACTGCCAGAGCAGCTGTCCATCATGCAACCGTACAGGTTGTACGGGCTGAATCGCATTTTATTGCTAGCCACATCTGTGTGGTAACAAAGCACGATTTATGAGCCTTTTCTAAAACTTCATGTTTCCTTATCATTAAACTGTACCTTACAGCAATAAAATGCAAATCAAACACCATGATTAACTCTAATACAAAGTAGTAACTGTCAACAGAGGAATTTCACTTTGAACAAATTACCTCACTGGTCTACTCATTTACACGTAGGCAGGGGCAGACATATACATGTATTAAAATGTTGTGAGTCAGAATCATGATAAACTGAATGTGTACCTTACATATAACTGGGTTTTAAGCAAGCATTTATTCGCTTTTTTGAGTGTGGGCAAGTTGTAACAGCAATGAATTATCCTTAGATGGCTTGAATACAAGATACACAGAAGTTTAAATTACATCGTGTTTTTTGAACACGTATCCATGCCAATTACACAATAAATCTGTTAATTGGCTGAAAATGTGTTATGTTGCCTGCATTAGGTCTAGGTTATACACCAATGGCGTGACCAGAATTCTACCAAACTGGAGAAATCATTTTAAAGGGTTCACTTTATAGCAGTATCTGCAGTTCTGGTTCAGTAATTCTATGTCTCACACTTTTTCTGCTGGATTTATAGTGACAGACAACTATCCATTAATAGTGAACTATTAATGAATTACAAAACCAGGAGTCTCAGTTTAACCTCACATCGCATTCCACATTGTTACATGACATGCCTCGATGCAACACGCTGCTTAGGAAGGAAAATGTATCATAAATTCTGTGATAACCACGTTATATGCTTAACCCAATCAAGTTCAACCCTTTGTACTGTAATTGTTATAATGTGTCTACTCATTCTAGATGCAGCAGTGTTCCACTGTCTGAGCATGCAGGCAGTTTCCTATTCCCAAGTCCTTGCTTAATGTACTGCAACATTTTCTGCAAATGTAAACCATCCACATCCATCTACTGTACTTCATTCACACATACTTTGTTGATAATTCAGTTTGAGTACAACAAAGGTCATTCAGTATTTTGTTTTGAAGTACATGCACTATCTTCAAGAAGAGGTCTGCATTATCTGCTGTCATGTGGGACTAATAAAATGCTGCAACGCAAATTCCCTTTAAGTATGAAATTTCTGCCCATAAGTAATGTAAAGTATGAATGAATGAAGACTGAGTGTGTTTGTATAGTACTTTTTAAAAACAAATCGTGCACAACAGCTTGTATCGCAAGCAGGCGAGCCTGAGAAAATGGCAGACACACATGGAGTGAAACCACTTTGAGAGAAATTTGAGACATACAGATGAGACCCCTGGAAGTGTGGGAAATTTTTATTTATAGTCCTTAAAAAATATGGCCCCACATACGTGTGGGGAAACAGTCCAAAACGTGTGCAACTTACCTCCAAAGCACGGCACTTCAGCACAGGTGGTATCACTTAACATCTACTAAGATATTGTAAAATATGTTACTGATCTAAACCAAAATTGTTATGGAATACAGCTGCTAGGCCAAGTCTCTCCACATTAACTCCTAACACGAAAACAAAATCTATCGTACGTATTATAAGGTATTCTTATGTCAATATTTCACTATCAACTTTTATTGCACAGAACAGCTCTAGTGATATAAAATATAACCTGAAAAGGACAATGAAGTAACACGGTGCCAGCAAATATAATATTTATACATACATATACATGTCATTTACCTGTGAAGGAACAATCTGAAAATATGACAGAAAATTTTCACAGATATATTAGAAATTAAGGCCAAGTTCATTAACATTCTAAATATATATTACTCTGTGTAAAAAATATAAAGTTGCATATCAATATCTAAGTAAACAGGTAATATACAGTGTATATATAAAGAAGGGGAAGAGCTGGGCCAGCAAATGCCACTTTCATCACACAGCCATCACAGACAATAATTGCAGCCCTCCCCTAGATTCAATCCTGACTCTATGACAGTGGCACAAGGACACTTTCTGAATACTAGTCTCAGTAAACTGGTACATACCAGGCACCAGTGCTGCTTAAAGTGTTACGGTGGTAAAGTTAAGAACCAAAATAGATGTTACCCTTTTATGCACTATAAACCTTATAGCATCTCAAAACCTGACTTCTTGATATACCTGTAGTAATATTTTGCCTGGAAGCTGAGGAACAACTTTAAATGTTTAGAATATGAGAAGACAAAACATCACAGCAGCGATGGCATACAGAAAGAAAACCACTTTAGCAACTTCCCGCTTACAAAGATCCTACCATGAAAAGGGGACAAAACAGCTGTCCAAAACATATACCATCCTAAAATTTTGCAAAAATTTGTTTTCATGCCCACATTCTTTATGATGCCTTATTACATTTTATCAGCTTAGATTATTATTCACTGAGCAATGTATTTGCTTTTCAGTCTACAGTTCAATGCAGCAATTTTGATGTTGTTTATTCATAGCACTTCAATTAGCTGCTCCTGATGATGCACTCTTTCAGAGTACCAAAAGTTTCAAAAGCAATGTAAAGTTTAGAGCTTGAATGAAATTGACATTTCTTGAGGTACGTGACTGCAGCCTTAAAGGCAAATACATGAAATTCAAGCTTTTACAATTAAGTGCTGTGCAAGGTCGCGAGATTTGATTTGATCTGCATTTCCTTCACAAAACACAAACACATCACCAAAACCACAAGTACATAAACCAGAAAAACGAATCACACACTCTATGCTGACATTACAACAGTATTATAGTACAAAGAGAACAATGTCTCCACATGTCTCCACAAATGTGTGTGTATTCACACACAAAGTTCATTTGGAACTCAGCACAAATGTGCATGTACTCACACAAGGTTCACTTGGAACTTGACATAACTATGCATGTATTCACACATGAAGTCAGCACAACTGTGCACGTATTCACACATGAGCTTAGCACAACTGTGCATGTACTCAAACAAGGTTCATTTGGAACTCAGCACAACTGTGCACATACTCACAAATGAACTCAGCACAACTGTGCATGTACTCACACATGAACTCAGCACAACTGTGCATGTACTCACACATGAACTCAGCACAACTGTGCATGTACTAACACATGAACTCAGCACAACTATGCATGTTTTCACACACAAACTCAGCACACCTGTGCATGTACTCACACATGAACTTAGCACAACTGTGCATGTACTCACACATGAAGACAGCTCAACTGTGCACGTACTCACACATGAACTTAGCACAACTGTGCGTATACTCACACATGAACTCGGCACAACTGTGCATGTACTCACACATGAAGTCAGCACAACTGTGCATGTACTCACACATGAACTCAGCACAACTGTGCACGTACTCACACATGAACTCCGCACAACTGTGCATGTACTCACACATGAAGTCAGCACAACTGTGCACATACTCACACATGAACTCAGCATAACTGTGCATGTACTCACACATGAACTTACACAACTGTGCATGTACTCACACATGAACTCAGCACAACTGTGCATGTACTCACACATGAAATTACACGACTGTGTATGTACTCTCACACATGAACTTAGCACAACTGTGCATTTACTTGCACAAGATCCATTCAGAACTCAGCACAATGGTACCATACATACTGATGACTACCATTCAGACTCTTTTTCTCTGTAATTCACGTTTGGTTCTGCTATATTAATGTTCAATTACAGCCTGGTAATAAAATTCAACACTGTTAATTCAACTGGAATTAAAATCAAACATAAGAGGCTTATAAATTAAGTGTATTTCTCTCCTTCCCCTAAATAACTTCCTCTGTAAACTTCAATGTGAGGTACAATAAATAAATTTGACATACAGCTACAAGGGTTGGGGGGGGGGGGAGACAAAAAAATTCAAAAGCAGGAAACTATACATCCATTCTGGGGTCTAGTGGTTAATTTCAGCAACACTGAATTTCAATAAAGTACATCAGGTTAAGAATGAATTTCAATTACTGTTTTTCTGCTTAAACTGCAAATTATTACACCTAAAATTATGAATAAGGTATCATTCAGTGCCCTCCTTAACCAGCATTTCCATTCAAACCACCCCACACTTTAAGCAGCTTCTACAGTTAAAGCTTCCTGCAATTACAACCTTATACTAACTGGCAGTGGATCTCATGCAGGCTATATGTAACAACACAACTCTTAAGCAGTTTACTAATCTGAGGTCTTCATGGTATTCTATATATCCATGGCACATACAAAGTTCACTCATAATAAAAGACAATGGAACATAATTGGCTGTAATTATTACAAAAATTACAGACATCTGCTTTATCATCACAGACATTTTCATCTTGGGGGGGGGGGGGGGGGGGGGGTTTTAAAGTATACTTTAAAGAGGGACCGGGAACAGC
>Ga0131853_10020693_pt1 | contig 11945 bp, 4 predicted proteins | sample TergutLab28metaG_FD_92764 | JGI IMG/M metagenome (GOLD analysis project Ga0131853, IMG submission 92764) | Labiotermes labralis P1 segment gut microbial communities from Petit-Saut dam, French Guiana - Lab288 P1 (version 2) (version 2) | ecosystem: Host-associated > Arthropoda: Insects >...
CATAGCGTGATGATGACTCCTTCGAGTCGAAACATGTCGCTATAAACATAGTTGATATTTTAATATTATTGTTGTGTTGACTGAATTATATATATATATATAAAGGTAAAGTGATCCCGGTACAGGTCCGGTGTGGCCCAGAGGGTGGGTAGAGGTATACCTCTACTCTTCCATGACCGCGGCACTGGAAGGTGGTGAGTGGTCAGCAGCACGCCCCGGCCGCACTTTACCCCCGGGAAAGACCCGGTCCCTTCTGTACAGGAGGCTGGTTGGGGCCCAGGGCCGGTCTGGAAGGGCGGAAAATTTCGTCCCCACCGGGATTCGATCCCGGACCGTCCAGCCCGTAGTCAGTCGCTGCACCGACTGAGCTACCCGGCCCACACACACACACACACACACATATATATATATTTATTTATTTATTTATTTATTTATAAATTAAATATCTAAGAACAAAATACAACGGGATGACTACATTCAAACCTGAACTTCATTCATTACAACGCAATTTATTTCTTGTAGTCCTTTTTGAGAAGGCAGCAATTCCTCATTACTCAACATATTTTTACGCCAACCGTGCTCAAAACATCCACTCACTGCTCCCTGTCCTAATCATTCGAAACCATTCCCCCTGCTGCAAACCAACTGTCAAATCCATACGGACGTACCTCCCTCCATACGACTATGAATACGAAGCCTTCCGTTACGACTTTTCATCCAAAATAAATTCTTTGTGCATTGATTAGGTAATTCGTGCCTTCCATATCACTCGTTTATCTCATCCTTCACATACATGAATAAATGTACCTTGCAACAAAATAAAAAATGGATCAGCCTGTCCCAAGACACGGAAGGTCCGTGGATCGAATCCCGGTGAGGGAGAGAGATTCCGCACCTGTCCAAACCGGCCCTGGGGCCCACCCATCCTCCAATACAATGGGTAGTCTCGGGGGTAACGTTGCCGGGGCATGACGTTAACCACCAACAGCCGTCTTGCCCCGAGGTTAAAGAAAGGGTAGAGATACACTTGTACTACCTCTTCGGGCCTCCATGATTGATTACAGGGTCAAATCCAACTCTCAAGAATATATAAAATTATGTAGAACGTTCTCAGCCAGAAGCACTCCCTTTGCTTTTTTTAGATTCGAGGGGAGGGAGTTTTGGTTCTTTAGGCTGTTTGTTAAGAATATTAATAGTAGTAACCCACAAACAGGCTTTTAAAATTAGGGTCAGTATAAAAAATTGTCGCTCAAGACCCTAAAATTACGCAAACATAAATGCTTGTGTGTATTCAAGTTAACCAGTAACAATCTCAGCGTGTTACATCGCGTTGTGTTCTCTGGCATCAAACCCATAACACTTCTGTGACTCATACAGCACATCTTTAGTTTTAAGCAAATCGGTTTTGTTTAAGGTAGCCAAATGTCTCGGTTCTAACACGAAACCCGGCATTACGCTACAGCCCTATGATAGTACATTACGGAAAACTTCATGTCACAGTATTTACGTTCATGTACACAATAAACTGCTGCAAAGTGTGAGACCTCACTACCACATTAGAATAAAGTGATGAGATATGAGGTATTGCTTAGTACCGGCCTGCTGATAAGTCCTTAGCCCGACCACGAAGGAAACAAGCTCGGAAGCATGTCAGGGACGCGCGCGATTTCAACAACATCGAGACGCGAGCTCTCACCAAGTTTTTTTTTTCTTGCAAGGTAAGGCAACGAAGGAAATTCACGCCATTCTGAAAGAAACATTAGCTTGTTTCCTTCCCAATCGGGCTAAGGACTTATCAGCACCCCTGTAAAATTTTATAGTTGTTGAACCTGATGATGACTCCGGTATAAAAACCTAAACATGTAGCTACTTTTTGTAAACAAAAGGATTTTTTTTTACAAATAAAGTAGTGTTTATTGAGTCACGTTTATTACTGTTTTCATACCGTGTAACAATTGAACCAAAAAGATATTTTTAGTCACTGGTTAAGCACAGCAAATTACAAAGACCAGAACTGGACACGATTCGCAGCTTATGCATCATGCACGTGGACAAAGCGGGCAGTAAATATACCGCTTATTACATCCTGACCTCGGCACTCCATTGATATGAGCGGTCAGTTTCACACCCAGGCCACTTTGCTCCAGCATAATGGGCAGCAGATATTTAACAAAATGCCAGGGGGTCGCTTGTGTTCGCCTCAGCAGGTTAGTATAAGAAAAACTGCGACACCTGCGCAAATCCAGGCCATAGGCAGATACATGTACTGTGTTATTAATATTATTCTTATACGCTTAAAAGGATCAACTTCTAGTTGCGTAATTGTATAATTACGCAGGGCAGTCTGGACTTTTCAATAAAACTTGAATGGAACCGAAGATTTGTCGCCACTTCTAATTGCTTTCACTCTGCGTCTAGCTTCGCTCCGAGTTTTCCTTTTTTCTGAATAATAAAATTCACTTGATGAAACAATTAATTCATACTCTTTCAACAAAAGAAGAGAATAAATAAATAAACAATATAAATAATAGGGACCAAATGAATAAAATGAAAATCATAAAAAAGGATTGTTTTATTGTTTCAAAATTTATGTGCAGACTAAATGAATATTTAATGGAACTAATGGGATGACGACAATGGAACTAGTATACATAGCGGCATGCTTATAATGGAACTAGTATACATAGCGGCATGCTTATAAAGGAACTAGTATACATAGCTGCATGCTTATAATGGAACTAGTATACATAGCGGCATGCTTATAATGGAACTAGTATACATAGCGGCATGCTTATAATGGAACTAGTATACATAGCGGCATGCTTATAATGGAACTAGTATACATAGCGGAATGCTTATAATGGAACTAGTATACATAGCGGCATGCTTATAATGGAACTAGTATACATAGCGGCATACTTAAAATAGAACTAGTATACAAAGCGGCATGCTTTTAATAGAACTAGTATACACAGCGTATGCTTATAATGAAACAAGTATACACAGCGCACGCTTATAATGGAACTAGTATACACAGCGTATGCGTATAAGGATTTAGTATATAAAAAGATACGCATATAATGGAAGTAGAATACAGCGGCGTGCATATAATTGAACTAGTACACAGAGTGGGGAGCGTATAATGGGACTAGTATACAAAGCGGCATGCTTATAATGTAAGTAGTATACACGGCGGGATACATATAATGGAACCAATCATCAGTCTACAACAGGGATCGCCAAACCCGCACCCGTCTGCCGTTTGCTATAGTCCCACGACCATCGAACAGGACGTCTATACTCATGTTTTATCGTAACAAATTTAACGACATTTTATACATAGCATACGTAAATGTATGAAAAGGTGTTGCTTTTTCATGTCCCCAGTTCATTACCCAGAATTTTATTGTATGATGGAACTTTATCTTTTTATTGTTCAGACAATAAAAATTATTATATACGAAGATGCACCTAAGAAGAAGTTCAGCCACTTCAGATGCGCACGTACTACCGTGCATTTTGGCGACCCCTGGTATCTAGTTTTCCATTTACTAAATTTTACGACACCCCATATCGAAACTCACTACGAGATAAGCCGGAAGGTCATGGGTGCGTTTCCCGATGGTGTGACTGGAATTCTTTAATGACAAAAATCCTTCCAGCCGCACTACGGCCCTGGGGGTCGACTCAGCCTCCAACAGAAATGAGTACCAGAAATACTTCCTGGGGCGCTAAAGGTGGCCGGTGGTACGCACCTTAGCACCTTCGTAGGCCGACTGTCTCGGAATCTTGGAGCCTCAACCTCCTGGAGCCCTCTGGTGCTTTTAGTAGGACTGTACAGTTGTAGCTTTACCTTTTACCGTATCGAAAGTTCGCGCAACAAATACCTTAATGTTCCTGACAGCATGTATTTAACAGATATGGACGCCTACGAAGCTAATACCAAATGAAATTTTCGTGAAAATCTGCCAGTTGTTTATCAGAGTGACACGTACAGACAAGTAGCCTGGCCCACAAACACCGTGGTTTCGTAAACCATTCGAAAAATTGGAAAATCAGCTCAAAATGATAGAGAATAATTTAACTCAAGGTCACTGTATCCTATAGGAATCTTATGTATGTGTGAAAGGCGCCCGCAGACACTGAATGCATTGTGCGGCCCTATGACGCAACACGGCCCCAATACCTCGCGTAATGATGCCAGCCCCTCCCTTCCTTTACCTAACGAAGTGTTGCGTGCAACAAAGCAGATATTTTATTTCGTCTCTTCCACTTCTTTTCCTTTCTTGCGCCTTACTAATCCCTCTAGGGTCTCGTCAAGACAGAGCGGCTTGCCTCGCCAGCAAAAGGGAGACTGCGATTTGGAAATACAGAAGAAGATTTGTTGAACAGAATTTATTTTTGTCACGACGGAACATTGTGCCGCATTTTGCTCTAGTTTCACAGGTCCTACATTAATTCAGAGTGGGCCGGGTAGCTCAGTCGGTATAGCGACTGGCTACGGGATGGACGGTTCGGGGATCGAATCCCGATGGGGGGCGAGATTTTCCGCACCTGTCAAGAACCGGCCCTGGGGCCCACCCAGCCTCCTGTACAATGGGTACCGGGTCTTTCCCGGAGGTAGAGGCGGCCGGGGCGTGGGGCTGACCCCCACCCCCCACCCCCACCCAGAGTTCCGAGGTCCTAGAAAGAGTAGAGCTATACCTCTACTTACCCTAAGGGACTTCGTTACCTATAAAAAGGGTGAAACCTACATTAATTCAGAATCATTGCTAACAGAATAGAACCTGCTCCATGACTCAAAAATATACGTATATATCAAGGGATTAAAATTAAAACTTATGACGTACAGTATTAAGACAGCAATAAATTAGATGAAAGCGTCACGCAGTTACTTCCATGAATTTGTATTCCCAACTTCTATATCAAAATGCACAGATTCAAGCAAAAGAGGGCTACAACTCCACGTGTTGTGTCTCACATTCAGGCTGCGGGCGCTCTAGTCGAATTGAGACCGTCCAAGTTGAGTTGAGTCAAGCTTACTAAAGTGTTTCCAGATCACATGCGTTTATTTATAGTAGGCTTCCTATTTAGGTCTTCATCTGTTCTAATGCATGAGTCGAGTCGAGCTGAGTCGAATGAAGCTAAGAATGTTTCTTTGAAATTTCTTACTGTCCTATAGGACCAATTAAATCCCTACAGATGACATCCTATGCAGAGGGAAGTTGCTGTCACCTGTGGGGAAAATAGTGAAAAGTATTTCGCCATTACTTTCCCATGGCCCACCACAGTCATTTTATTTCAATGAACGAAAATTCAAAATACACCTTACAATTTTCCAGCCCGACATTCTGTTTGCTTATTTTTTTTTCTGTAAAGAAATGTGCTGAAACGTAAGCAGTAAAAACTAAATACATTATATTACCTTTAATTTGGTTTAAAGATTCTAAATGAGAAAAACTAAATTTAATGTTTGTATGACCGTGCATCATTGATACAATAATATAAGCAGCCAACTAGATGCTACAATAATAATTTTATTAACAATTTCAATCAGCTCAACATATTTAGGGCGATAATTTCGCCCATCCTCCGGAGCACTAGACTGTGTTTACAGCTTATGGTATAAAGCACCGACGGTGTTGCAGCACCGTCGGTGCTTTATACCATAAGCTGTAAACACAGTCTAGTGCTCCGGAGGATGGGCGAAATTATCGCCCTAAATATGTTGAGCTGATTGAAATTGTTAATAAAATTATTATTGTTGCATCTAGTTGGCTGTTTATATTGTTGAGAAAAGCTAAGTCTTGATGCCGGAAAAACTGATTATTGCAGAGTGTAGTGTCCTCGTTGCCGTTGCTTGTACTTTCAAAGGTACAATTTTATAGAAAGGCCAACACGCTGGCAATGAAGTGCTGATCTCAGCCTGCTACAGCCTTTGATAATAATCTTCCTCAACATCGAATGAAAGCTCGCAACAAAACAGGCAAATTCTCTGAACGTGATAAAGAAATAAAAGTTTGCTATTCCCTCCTTGCAAACTAACGAAGCAGTTGAGAAATGACAGAGCTTCATTTCGTCCCCCCCCCCACCTTCCACTTGGGGGCATTGTGTGCACTTAACAGAGAACTTTTGTGAATTCCAAATGAGGGCCATTCTCATTCCCGTTTATTGTTCTTCCCCACCTTTATAATATTCGCCTGGAGGCTGCAAAATTCTGTACAAAGTCATATAAAACACATGCATACACGAAGACAAAAGGAACTGAAGAGAATACAGAGAATCTGAGATGAAAGTAACAAGTAAATACGTAAGGATGGATAACTGTGTTCACTCCACGTAGTAGCCAATTCGAACACAAAGATACGAGTAATTGTTCCATCTGTATATTTTCGCAGCACTACACGTCACGAAAAAAAGCATAAAATTTGATATATTGTGCCTGTATTTTAAAAATTATGTCTAATTTATTGCTGACATCAGAGCACCTGCCTTGATTATTTAGAAGTAATGCATCAAAGTTACGGAAATATGAAGTATCTGATTGTTCATCCTAACAGACGCATCTTGCAGTAAGGTACGTCTCTATAAAAATAGCGCACTTCTCTAACAAAAATATATGTACACCAGGCATCCTCTCCAATTGCGGAGAATGCAGATTGTAACTTTACCTGCTAGAACAACAACCCTCCCGGACAGAGGCAAGAGAGCTGTCTCCTGCAAAAATTCCCTACCGCCTCGAGGGTCCACCTAACCCTTTATCCGACGGACAGCGAGGACCATTTCCCCAATGATAAATTTTTCTGGGTGTGAAGCTGACAAATCATCTTCAACTACTGCCGAAGAGCGTGTGGAGCCGTACCTCCAATCCGCCACACGTCTTGGTGATGTATTTATTATGCACGTGTACTGGACACCGTCACTTTACCGTGACGGAAGAAATCCTTGCAAAAAAAAACTTTGAGACAAAATATTGCCTGCCTTTACAGTATGTTTTCCTCAAGCCCTACAGCTCTACTAATTGTAACATTTCCGTTCTACCATCTACGTTTAAACATACGAAAGTCGCAATCTGACTAAACGTTGTCACAAATATTATAGAGTACGTAACTACAAAATATATAAATGGGACGCCAAAAATCAAACAGAGTAATTTCAATTTTTGGATGAAATTAAGTTATATATGCCATTGCGTAAACATATTCAAATTTTAAGCTAACAGAAATCCTGACTAGTCTGTTTCCACAACGATATGATAGTTAAAGCTGAGAACTATTTTCGAATAATACAAAGTTACCTCTTTTATATAACGACAGTATACTACAATTAAAATGGAAGCCACGCTACCGCTGTTAATTAGGAGAACGTAAGGCAAGTTGTTTAATTTGTAGGACATGTCACTGCGTGAAATGGTGACGTCACGGGTCGACAGGCAGGTGGAGGGTACATGTCCCACTTAGAGAAACAGAATGTACAAGCTGTCAGATGCCGGTATACCACGGCGCCTAACGAAGGTGCATACAAATCCACGATATTTTGGCTCCCAAAAATAGCTATCTGTCGCTGTGCTGAATATTAACTAAATCAATGAAGGAGCCTTTTCTCAACAATATGGAATTCGATTCACGTCGTAATTCCTGAACCTATACCTCAGCCAGTTGAAACCAGGACTCAAAATCAAAGCCTCACCATCTTACTTGGGAGGGTTCTTCAGAGGACAATCAATTGTCGGCTGTGACAGCTCAGTCAGCACGAGTATATTCTGCACTAAGCATTCTGTCTGGGAGTAATCTCCTCCATCCGAGAATGCGCCATACCATGAGAAGAAGTACCGTCTCAAGCCTGCTTATTTCCAACGAGTTTACCGTCTCAGTAACGTCCAACGAAGTATGAAAGAAACTAACAATTGGTCAATATTCATTAATTTATATTCATTATTTCGGTGTTCCAAACTTGCAAAAACCATGTAACATTGATTTTTAATAATTTAATCCTTATTTGTTGTAAAAGATTGATTATACATTATTTAATACAACATGCACAATCAATATCAAAAAATCATTTGTCACGTATGTCCCATTTACATATCTTGACTTCTACAAGGTCACCAACAGAGAGGTATATACAAAGGCACACAAATACAGCAAATTCGGTCAAAGTTGTCCATGTATTGTTAAATACAATTATAAAAACTGTTAGCAGTTTTAAATGACAATAATTTAATTTTAATAAAAATCCAACCAGATGCAACAGTATGCAAATATTTATTTACTGCAAAATCACTCTACATGTTTCGGGTGTCACAGCACCCATCATCAGGAGTACTAAATACTGTAACCGCAACCTCCGGTACAGGTCATAATACTGGTACAGCTACTTCCCTCCAACGTGGCCCGATCGGGTCACGTTGGAGGGAAGTAGCTGTACCAGTATTATGAACTGTACCGGAGGTTGCGGTTACAGTTCCAGTTTTTAGTACTCCTGGTGATGGGTGCTGTGACACCCGAAACATGTAGTGTGACTTTGCAGTAAATAAATATCTGCATACTGTTGCATCTGGTTGGATTTTTATTAACATTGAATTACGATGCCCTGAACCATGAGTTTAAAAAAGACAATAATTTAATTAACTTCAAACTAACATCTATGACATAATTTGCTACGATTATGTATAAACCTCCCTGATGATGACCTTGTAGAAGTCTAAACATTTAGGAGGAACATGAAAATTATTTATATACTATTCACCGCGCAATTTGTTGAATTAAATCATGTATAATATAATACCGTGTCTAGACTATTTTCAAAACACTTTTCATTCAACTCTCTTTTGATTTCCTACAACCGTCGTCAAGCCATATGCGTCATCAATGTGTTGTAGTAAAGAATGTTGTAAATTAAAAGCCCTGACTCCGAGATGACGTCATAATGTGGAATAATATCGCTTTAATTATAACCGTTTGATTCGACACTAGACGTATTTGTAGGACAGTTTGACATAAACAAATACAGCTACTCCACAACTGAACACGAGTGGAACTTGATATTTCTCGGATCATCACGGATTCAAGCACTGATTTCCATCACTGTTCTTTTGAAACTTGTGCTAAAAGCAATCAATTTGCAATGACCACTCTTCAGACAAGCCCCCTTCCAATCACCCGACATGGGTACTAATTCCCTCCTTTGTGTATTCATGCGCTTAATATATAAGTGTCCACTTCGATACTTCGATTATTAAAAAACTGAAGCATATATCATGTATCTGTTTGAGTGTCGCACAATCAGCTTGTAACGCATCCATTAAAATCACACCCCACCCTCCGGGTTTCAAGTTCTGGAAATCCGGGATTCAAATTTCGACCCGGGTACTGCAAACCCCTCCAAGCAGACCCCAATATGTTATTTTTAAAAGACCACAGTATCTTCCTTCAGCATTCGTTTTAACTCGTATTTCACAGTCATTCTACCATTCGAAGCTATAAAGTGTGCACTTAATAAACCATACTTAGATCAAGCAACATCAACATTAACTCCATGCCAAAACTGAAGAATAAAAACCTACTAGATGCCACTTATTATTTTATTGTACTTCTTATAGGCTGAACATGTTTCGAGCATTACTATGCCCATCATCAGGAGCTCGCGGCTATAACGTTGATTACCACATTGGTCGTTTCGTTCCTGGTTTGCCAAAAGTTGGTTGTTAGGTGCGATTAGGCTGGAGTAGTGTCCGGACTGCAGGCCATAGCCTGCAGTCCGGACATCTCCGTCTAGTTAAGGAACCTGAAGCTGCATGGTCCTCCTCCAAATATCTCGCCACTAGGTACTTTTCCGAGCCACATAAATCCAATCAACATTCTCAAATACAATTTAGTAAAGTTTACTTGATAATCCAATTTATGCCTGGGTCAACCATTTGATTCCTTCCATAACAGTTACCCGCCCACAATGTTCAAGCATTATTCTGTATTCCGTGCGTACTACACCAGCTGCTCATTATTTAACTGTTGACGTTACTTCCTAAATAATGCGATAAATATACTTAACTACAACGTCAAATTATCAGTGACAGGTTGACAGGTTTTGTCAGCTATTGGATTTAGTTCTCAGCGTGGAACACGTAGCCTTGGTTAGCAATGTCACGTGAGAATCAGGGAAGTGTGTGACCCACTCACAAACAGTGCCATCTATTTGACACACACGTCCTAATAAATCTCATGCGGCCTACAAAATGTCTTCCTAGTAGTCAATACCTCTGTGCATCACTCCTAGAGTTCACAGCGAACATAAGGGTGAGTACAGCAGGATAACGGGCGTTCTATTCATAAAACTTTTGAGATTAACACAAGTCACCACATCTTGAGGGATCTGAAGAAATACGTTTATCCCAAATATACTAAAACGCAGTTTATACTTCATAAAAACACAGCGCCTGTCAACTGGTAAATGTTATTTGCGGAAACAGAAGATGTTAGTCGGAAAAATCACGTAGGTCTAAAGTGATAAATACAATTATCGTACGAAATGGGCATTTTTAACATTAAATCGGGAGTTACATATAATTACAACTCCGTTATGAAGGATTACATAGGGGGAAACTTGGCTAATAACACTGGGGAGCAAAATCGACCGTAAGTATGAAGAATTTCAAGAAGTGGTCAAGTCTGAAACAGGAGAAGGATTGGTTTAAGCCAGTCCCTAGCATGAATACAACCATTTCGCCACTCTGACCCCCATTTGTTTTATTTTCCCCTTTCCAACTAGTAGCCAAAATATTCTATTCTTAGGTAGAAATAATATTGTGGGGAGGGGCATTTTTTCCCTTGCACCCCCCCCCCCCAAATTACGCCTATGACGGATAAAATAACAGAAATATTACCAACAGAAATATACTCGTAATGCTGTCGTAACAAATAATTTTATCATTCAGTACACTTTACCATAAAGAACGGGACCGACATAGCATTATTTGTATAGGGTCTTGCTAGGAGCTGGTCGGTTCAGGTTTCAATCCCCGGTACAGCAAAGAGATTTTCTGTTCTCCACACCCGGCCAAAACAGGCCAGGCGAGCACTCCACTTCCTGTAAAATGAGAACCGGGGCTTTTGGGGTCTTTCCCGGGGGTAAAGCGGCCGGTGCTTCGCGCTGACCACGACCCCCGTCTGGCGCCGAGGTTATAATGGTTGGAGTTATACCTCTACTACCCCTCTGTGTCTGCATGATATATTAAGGAAGACCTTTACCTTTACTTTATTGCAGCCCTGAGTAAGGAACGGAAATTTTCGGTAGTCCATATAATCTACCATATTCCTCTAACCGATAAAATAAATATTTGCTCTTCAAAAAATACAGAATAAACAACAAAAAACGGTACCTCAGAATGCAAGACATGTTTGAGTATGCCAAATGAGAGCCAAGTTCGTGTTAGTTTTCACTGACATCCGTTCGTACAGAATACTCGCAGATGGCTTCAGGAAGGAGCCTGATTCACTAGAGAAGAGATCCACTTGAAGGCTTGTGGGCTTTTTCTCCTGCTGACACAGCATCATTGAGCACGGAAACCCAAGGGGCACTTGAAAGCACAGCACGCGTGTATTGCCCTGACTTCACTGTACTTGTTCTGCATTCCCATGCACATATCTGACTCACACATAAGTGTTCTCGAAGGAAATAATGATATCCCTTCCTCTTTGAATTCGTCAAGCAGCATACTCACGTTGGCTACATATATTTATTTATCCATCCATATACTTAGAGCTTACTTATTTATTTGTGTTTATTTATTTATTTATTTACTTACCAGTAGATTAACATTTTAATCTACTGATTTTATTGAGTTTGTAAACCTAATGATTTTCATAACTTTAACAAAGTATAAGGATAAAATTCCTGAGATGATGCGGGTGCATCGAAACATGTAGGAGTACTTACAATATATAAAA
>Ga0131853_10020694_pt1 | contig 11945 bp, 17 predicted proteins | sample TergutLab28metaG_FD_92764 | JGI IMG/M metagenome (GOLD analysis project Ga0131853, IMG submission 92764) | Labiotermes labralis P1 segment gut microbial communities from Petit-Saut dam, French Guiana - Lab288 P1 (version 2) (version 2) | ecosystem: Host-associated > Arthropoda: Insects >...
AATATAACCAACTAATTGCACCAATATGTGATACTAAAATCTTATTTACACATTAAAACACGTCACTTGGTTAAAATAATTCCTACAACTCCTACATGTTTCAGTCTGTCAAGACCATCTTCATGGAGTTTTGTTTTGCCTTATTTTGAAGTTGCTAATGCTTGTATGCTTAATATGTATGGTACTGCAGCAGCATGTGTGTGGCTGTGTAGGTTGTGCCTGTGCTCCTTTGCTGGTGTGCGTCCTGTACTAACCAAGTGGCGTGTTTTAATGTGTAAATAAGACTTTAGTATCACATATTGGTGCAATTAGTTGGTTATATTTTAATAAAATTCAATTATTGCACGGTAAAAACATGAAAATAATTCACTGACATTTATTTTTTCATCCTAGTAATTTTTGGTGAAACGTAGAGTTTTCATCATCCTCCTCTAACTTTTTTATCTCAGATTGTGTCATCAGGAAAGGTGACACTGCAGTTGGTGGGGATGCCTTGCAACAAGGGTGAGTTGACGGTTGTTGCTGAAGAGTTGGCATTGTGCAGAGATGAAGTTCTGTTACAGTTCCGTGGGCGTAACCTTGACCGGAAAGACTGGTTTGGCAAGTATGTGGTATGAAGTGCCATATTTTAGTATGTTCTTTGCCTAAAGTGAGTGAAATGAATGTGTTATGGGGGCATTGTGTGCATGAATGTCTGTCACATATTTTGTCTATGAAACTACTGAGGCACCTAGACCTTTGCAACTGTTCTATTCCAGATAGATACCAGTATTTTGGAGGAACTTTCTCTGCCCCTGTTCAGTACGGACAGTGATCTGCTGTGAAGATGGAGGAAAAAGTTTCCCTCAAACGCTGGTACCTGACTACCAAATTACATAGCATTTTATCCCATAAGTCCATACTCATAATACCACTGTAGTTCTGTAGGTCAAAGGTACTTAATTCAACATTTCATTTGTTTGTGGCTCTAATTTGCATAAACTGTTCCTAATGTAGCTTGTGTCTTAATATTTTAGGTCTGACCCTTTTCTAGAATTCTACAAAGTTAGTGAAGATGGTGAATATTGTGTTGTTCATCGAACAGAAGTGATCAAGTGGACATTAAACCCAAACTGGCAACCATTCATTATACCTGTGCGATCACTGTGTGGTGGAGACATGGATCGGTCCATCAAAGTATTGTGTTATGACTGGAATCGCAGTGGCAGTCACAGCCTTATAGGAGAATTTTATGTGACTTTGGGTGAACTGAGCCAAGGACCAGGCCCCAGCACTGTGTATTCATGTATACACCCCAAAAAGCGGCAGGTAATTTTATAGTAAGGAAGTAAGGGAGAAGAAATTCTGCTAGGCATCACTTTTGGTTCAAGTGTCATATGATATCTATTGTCTGAATTTGATGAAACTGAAACAGATATGAATAGTGACAAGTAGATTTTAAAATGGTGTGTTCAATACTTTCAGCGTAAAGAAGGTTACAAAAATTCTGGTGAGATTGTCCTCGTGCGCTATGAGCTTAGGAAGATGTTCTCATTCTTGGATTATGTAATGGGAGGCCTGCAGCTAAACTGTACTGTGGCTATAGACTTCACAGGTAAGGATGAATTGTTATTTATGATTCTAGTATTTGGTTATGTACTTTGCTTCAGCTTGTACTTATTAAAAAGCTGTCAAAACAAACTCCTATTTTATATATGAATCTGAGCATAACTTCTTCTAGCCCAAAAAGAAAAGTAACAAGGTACAGTTGGAGGGATGATGGTAGGCAAACTTTTATAGATCCATTAAACAATCCTGGAAGGAACTGTATGTGTATGGTATACAAAGTAACATTGCTAAAGACGTTCAAAGACATTGAAGTTGTGAATATGTTGTGTGGGAGCTGGGAGAGAAATTGAAGTTAAAGTTACAAATTTCAAAGAGCTGGAATGTTGGTGTGATGACCAGTGTAAAGAAAAGAAGAATGAAGTTATGTTGATACGGGAAGAGTATGAAAAGAAGGATGATGACGAGAACAGGGGTAGATATTGGAGTTGCAAGCAGGAATATGAGAAGACCCTACATATAAAGAAGAAAGGATAGCAAGAGAATAAATCTGAACAGATTAATTATTTGACTAACAGAAAGATGTAACAAATATATGGGAGGCAAAGAGGGACATTTTGAAGAAATGGGAAAACACTTTGATTCTGAATCCAGGTGGTTGGCTAAAATATTTCTGTGTGTTGTTGACAAAGGGGGTTGGGGGCTGTTATGGAAAGAGATCCAATTTTGGGCTCCAGGCTCAGTTGATAAACTCTATGCTGATTTTATAGTACAAGACATGAAAGAAATTACCTTTGGCATGGAAAGTAGTAAAGAGCAGGATGTGAGAGAGTACTGGCTGAGGGTTGGAAGGTGTTCATTGCCAAATTGTGACAGATTTGTCATATATCAAAAATAAGACAGAACATTCAGGAGACTGTAAAACGGCATAAATATGACCAGTTAACAAAGGGAAGGGAAATAAGGGGGAGCCTGGAAATTCTGAAAGGATATCATTATTACTAGTTCTGGGGAAAGTATGTTCAGGAATTCTAGCAGGTAGGCCTCAGGGGCAAACATCAGCCCTTTCCTTATTGAGTTTGTTTTTGAGAACAAGTTGCTGTAGAGGAAATATGCTTGGGAGCAGAATGCGGAGGAGAGTATTTGGATCTAAGACAGTGGGAGTAACAGAAGATGCTCGAAACTTACACAAATAGGAGCTTGAAAATTTGTAGTGTATAGTCTCTATTTTCAGAGAGACTTAAGAGAGGAAGACTGAACATGTGGGGGACATGTACTTATACACAACACCACTGGTTGTGTATAATAATTACATTTTCTCTGTGTAGTGGTGCAGTAATATTCGTTACTTGTTTTACAGAACTTTGGATAATTAATCCAGCCATTGTTATAAACCAATACATTAGCTCAATGCAGTATTGTAGCCTTTACCGACATGTCCAAACTTCCTAACGTTAACTGAAGAATGTAAGTTAATATGCAGAAATGTTTTAGCATTTATATGTCATCATTATATCATTGACTTATTCATGTAGATGTAAAGAGATTACATTACTGACATATGCATGTAGATGTAAAGAGATGTGTGTTCATCATGCAGGTCCATCTGTTCTCACTGTGTGAACCACACTGGCAAAGTTTAAAAAGGTGGAAAGCATAAAATCAAGTATTGCATTCAGTGATACCTACAACAGTATGGTACAGTTAAAGCTCATATCTTAAATGTTTTTTCTTCCATTACCATGGCCATTCAATAGGATGTAAAAATAGTGCAGAAAACTGTCTTTCCTGCTTATAACATTAGATGACAGATGACATAAGTGAACAGGATAACAGAGGAAAAACGGGATATGTAGTTCAGAGTGTGTTGTGGTTAAGCTGTTGTGTGGGTCTGCTGTTTCACGCTGGCTCTCACAGCTCACAGTTTTTGTAGACTTAGGACATGTACTGAGAAATGAAAGGACAGAAATACCAAGAAGTTGTGTTTCTGTTTTTGTGATCCTGCGACATGCATTGGTTAAATGTTCTGATATTCTGGAAGGAAGTACTGCTTCCATCTTCAGGGTTACTGAATTGTATCTCAGTTATAAACATGTGGCACAGAATGATCTAGAAGGTTTACCTTCCTGCCATCTGTGAGTTACAAGTGAAGACAGAACACCACATATAATTGATAACTGTAATGTGTTGGACATGTTATTTGCTGAGGATGGATTGCCATTCTTATCACAAATCTACCTTACATTTCACTCAGTGGGTTAATAGGAAAGGTTGTTTGTTTCTCACAGTATCATTAATGTCAATGTTTTATATGACTGGTTGCAGCATCTAATGGCCATCCACAGTCTCCTGATTCCTTGCACTTCATAGCATCTGTTACGCCAAACCAGTATGAGCAGGCTCTGACAGCAGTGATGGAGATAATTCAAGATTATGACAGTGACCATATGTTTCCTGTGCTGGGGTTTGGTGCACGGTTACCTCCACATGGACAAGTATCACATGAGTTCTTTGTAAACATGTGTCCAGATAATCCTTACTGCAATGGAATAACAGGTATGGTTCAGAACAAAAACTGCATTGGAACCTGTAGGATGCACAGAGTGATGGTGTATTTGTACAAGCTCTCAGTGTCTATAGTAAATTCATGATCTGTCACAAGTTGTTTTCTTGACATAAGCACAGTAGTTATGCCTTGTGCCACCCACTGTAACATTCAGACACAGTACTTGATCACACATTGTATATATTTGTTGTGTGTGATTCTCCAAATAAAGAATGACTGTATCTCAACAGAATTGATTCTTGGTAGTGGACTTGTGATGTGTTTTCTGTGAGGCAGAATCTTACTTTTCAACCTTTATTTAGATGAATTTAATACTCCATTTGGTTAAGGCTGCAGCCTTCTGGGATGTGACTTGTGGCACTGTGTAGTTTGGTAGGTGGCTGTCAGTATTTTGGGTGGGTCAGGATAGTGTAGTCAGTAAAGCGACTTGCTACGGGCTGAACAGTCCAGGGATCGAATCCCAGTGGGGGCAAAATTTTCCACATCCGTCCATACTGCCCCTGGGGCCTGCCAAGCCTCCTATACAATGGGTACCTGGTCTTTCCTAGGGGTCAAGTTGCCAGGGCCTGGCATTGACCACCCACTCCAATCTAACGCCAAGGTTCAAGAAAAAGTAGAGCTATTGATTGTAATTGGGTTTGGGACCTCTCGGTCCTGATGCACCTAGTCCTTAAATAACGGACCCTTTGTGCCCCTTATCAATTTATGGGAGCCCTGTTGCTTTACCAAAGTTCCAGATGGCCCCCAGGCTTATGCTCTTAATGTCCTCTGGCTCCAGGAAGAAGGAGCCCAGATACGCATGTCTGAGTGAAGCCAAAGCTTTGCACTCGCAAACATTGTGGGCAGAGGTTTCATCAGCTCAGGTCCCACAAACCTGATAACAGAGCTGTCCCTTGTGAGCTCATCGGTGATCTCATTACCTCGTACCCCAGCCTGTCCAGGGACCCAGAACAGCCCTACCACATGCTGGGCAGAGATATTGTTCAATGCCTTTTGGCACTGTCGGACCAATGGAGATGTTCTGACGGCCTTGAGAGCTTTCAAAGCTGCCTCATAGCAGATACATATTTCTCTAGTCTATTCTGAAATTAAATTTCATGAACACGTGCCAAAATGGCATATATCTCAACCTGAAAGACTGTAGCATATCTTCCTCGAGAGAAGCAGAGCCTTCTACCCACAGATTGCCCATAGACTCCAGCCCCGCTCCCCTCCTTCATCTTGGACCCATCTGTAAACCAAATGAGCCCTTTGACTACAGGAGGAGTTCCAGTTCCTTTGGTCCAGTCTTTTCTAGTCAGCATACTAACCCTATACTGGGGTTAAAGTAGAGCTATACATCTCCTCCCACCAGCCTCATGACCTGTTCTAGAGTGAACTTTTTATCAGTGTCTTGGAGAATTCCCCCTTATCTGCTTTTACCATGATGATGGGGGCAGCAGGTTTGTACAGAATGTTGGTACCTATCAACTAAGCACATCCCAGAGGACCATATCTCAATTCTCTTAAGATAAAACTCTCATACAGTGTAACTATAGTGATATGGCTTGATGTCAGGGGTGCTGGATGCATACAAGAACTGCATCAGGCAGATTCAACTGTATGGACCAACCAACTTCAGTCCTGTCATTAACCATGTGGCCAAATTTGCTGAAACATTCCAGGATGGATCTCAGTATTTTATCCTGTTAATCATAACAGATGGAGAAATTACTGACATGCCTCAAACAAAACAGGTATGTATATCACATTTTATATCTACCAGAATGAATATAAAGAACTTAAGTGACAAGTTAGGAAAATGTACAACTTTTTCTGTACAGTTTTTGTTCAAGGCATTTGCATTTCAATATATATTTGGCAGTTTCATTTGCGATCCATGCAGAAATACATGTGTACAGTACCACGTATTTTTGTCTCATTTCAACAAAAACTTGAATGTGCTAACAGATTTTTGTTAAACTCCCTTATATCAAATTTTATGAAATCCCATTTAGTGGTTTGACATGTTATAGACAGATACACATGGTGAAGCTGGTTTGTGGAACTTTTAATTGTAGATGTGCCAGAAGTGTTTACATATGTGATACTGACACAGCAGTTTTGTGCAGTGTAAGGAATTTGTGAGTTTGTTCCCTGGTCAGTTGGTTGGTGGAGATAGGGTGGCAAAATACGGACAAGTGAGGAATCATGATTGTGATTTCTGGCAGTGGCAGCAGATTTTTCTCCTCTCTAAAGTGTCTACACTGACTCTAGGACTTACATAGCCATTCAGTGGGCATTAGGAACTCATTCCCCAGGGCTAAGTGGTCATGGGCTTGAAGCTCACCACTTGGCTCCACCTATTGGTTGAATGATTAATTGATTGATTGATTTGAATTTGGTTTTGAGCCCTTTGCCTTTACTAAAGTTCCAGATGGCCCCTAGACTTATACTCTTGAGTCCTCTGGATCCAAGAAGAAGGAGCCCAGATATGCGTGTCTGAGTGAAGCCAAAGCTTTACATTTACAAAGAATGTGGGCCGAAGTTTCATCCTCTGCTCCACACCTCCTGCATAATGGACTGTTTGACAGCACCTTTAAGTGAAGTTATCTTCTCAGGGTATTATGTCCAGTAAGAAGGCCAATAACGACCCTGGATTTTGTCCTATTAAGGGACAAAAATCTAGTCCTAGCACCCAGACAGGGTCCCAAAATTAATTCTTGATTCTTTCACTAAGTATTACCAAGACCTCATTACCTTGCCCATTGCTGGTTAACCAACCAGTGACTAATCTTCCTTCTTATATTCTGCCTAGAGACTCCCAAAGCCGGCTCACCTCCACCAAACTTTTGAACAGAACCGTCTGTTGTGAGCTTGTCGGCAATTTCGTTTCTTTGTACCCAAGCATGTGGAGGGAGCCAATACAAGCCCACAGCATGCCAGGTAGAGATATCATTCAGTGCCTTTTGCCACTGTTGTACCACTGGAGACATTGTTGTGGTGGCCTTCAGAGCTTTCAGAGCCACCTGACAGCTTCTCTGGTCTACCATGCAATTGAACTTCTTGAGCACAGGCCAAGACAGTATATATCTCAGCCTGGAAAACTATAGCATGGCTTCCTAGAGAAATACTGAGCCTTCTGGCTCCACCTAGTGCAGATGTTAGAAATGCTTACATACCTGTCATAATTTTGCTAAGTTGAGGATTTGTTTTGTTGCAGGCAATTATTAGGGCATCTACTCTCCCTTTGTCAATCATCATTGTTGGTGTTGGTAATGCTGATTTCACAGCCATGAATGAACTTGATGCTGATACAGTACCACTAGTGTTCAATGGTATTCAGGCTCAGCGTGACATCGTTCAGTTTGTGCCATTCAGAAACTTTCAGCGTCTGCAAAATGTAAGCGCTGCAAAAGCATATCTTGCGAAAGAAGTGTTGGCAGAAATTCCGGACCAGGTAGTTGGTTATATGAAGAGCAGAAATATCAAGCCGAAGCAGTCACAGGCTCAATATTCAACCAATACAAGCAGTATGGCACCTCCTCCACCATACTCTGAACATTAAAGGAATTCATATAGATTAACAGGTTATTTACCAACTGATACAGGAAAGAAAAGATATATAATTTAAAATGGATGAAAATGCTAAAAATAGAAGTGAATTGTCAGTGTGGTATACTTTCGGGGCCATGATTTTATCTGTGTAAATATGAAATGGTAAAATAAAAGCAAAAGAAAGGAAAACATACACAAGAAAACAGTCAAGATTGTGATACCATGTAGCACTGTAGACGGGTATCATCATTTCTCATTAGCCTATTGCCTTCATTTTCCAGTACTCTGAAATGCTGGTACACTTATACTGAACAACAAGGCATTACATGTCACAGGACTGTGTTCCCAATGCTGACCACCAAGTGTGTTAACATTGCCGAATGCCATGTATTGAATTAACCACCTGCAGAATGTGTAACTTGTGGAATGTAGCTGCATCTTGTTTTGGACCTGAACTCCAAAATCTGAAGTTATACATTAGACACAGGCTGTGAAACCTACAGACAAAAACTGCTTCATGGTGCTCATACAGTCAGAACTCTTGTGTTTTTTTATTTGGCCCTCTTATTTGATTGATACAGTTATATTTTTTGTGTGACCACCAACGTGCTACTATAACCATATGTTGTTCCCAGCAGTATTTTGATTATCAAAATACTGCTGGGAACAACAACAATTTGACTGAATATAGGTTTTTCCCACTTATATGTACAAATTTAATGAAAACATGGCGTGTTCTGCTATATACCAAAGAGAATGTTTTGCTTCACTATTGTTGGTTAAATTGTATATGTATGCAACTGTTGTGTTTCCTATAATCTGATGTGAACCTAACAGGGAATTCCCTAAGATGTCATGAAATTGACTAATACTGTCACGATTATGTACTGTTAAATTTTAAAGTTAAAGGGATGTATAAGTATTGTGGTAACTTTTGGATGTATTTCAAATACTCATTGCCAATCTTTCTATGATAACACAGACTTTGGTTTTTTTTAAAACTTGATTGTTATTTGTTCTTTGTTGCTTTAACTACTGTATGAGTTGTGGCATTGAAGTTCTCAGAGTGCCCCTTTAAAATCTGTCTTTAATTACCTACACAGTAATATTACCTATCACTTCTGAAATACCTATCTGTGTAACTCCACTCAAAACATTGGACTGTCAGGTCTGAGTGAATGCCATCGCCTGTGGCATGGGGGTCATCCCCTGAATTATGTGATTTTTAATTACACAGATTTTACATCACTGTGGTTCATGTTCATTTTTTACTCATTTCTTTAGTGAGTACTACAAGTAAAGTAAATTATGTGTGTAGGACAAAAACATTGGGATTTGCAAATGGGTGAAATAAATGTCATTAAAGTGAATTGAATTTCCTATATTCAGTGATAATTCAGGAAGTGAAGTGAAAGAAAAAAAAAAATTAACTAGAATTGTACAATACTTGTAGGATTGCCACTGTTGCATACAATGGGGGATAACTGTAAAGCATGTGAAGTTTTTAATATGATCTTGTATGTTGTCATTCTTGATGTTCTTGCATTACTGTAATTCATCCACTTTTTGGATGAAGAGAGTTCATAGACACCTGGGCAAGAGAGAGATCTCTAATGAATGTAAATAATTTTTCTTGTGTGAAAAATAAGTTAAGGAAAAGATAACAAATGCTTGTTCTACATCTATTATAATTTCTGGGTGTGTTTGTAAAGAAAAACTTCATAGCTTATACTGTCTTTCATATGTACTTGTATCCAATAGTGTAGTCAGTATAGTGACTCGCTATAGGCTGGACAGTCTGGGGATTGAATCCCGGTGGAGGTGGGGTTTCCTGCACCCATCTTGACCGTTCTTGGGGCCCACCAAGCTTCCTGTACAATGGGTACCAGTTCTTTTTCACTGGGGGTAAAGCAGCTAGGGCGTGGCATCGACCACCCACCTCCCATCTAGCACTGAGGTTAACGAAAGAGTAGAGTTATACCTGTACTCTCCCACTGGGCCTTTATGGCCTGTTTTAGGGAAAGTTTTCCTGTAATGTATGTATGTGTATATGTCCACATGAAATGTTTCAGCTTTGACAGGACAGATCTTACAAATACTTGATACATGAGACCCATGCTTAAGCAGCTGGTCCCTTGTTCGAACAGCTGTATTACATTTCTGAGACATTTTGAATTTTGTGCTTATATTTCATCATGTCTTTAAAATGCACATGCATGGAGAAAGGATGGAAGTGTTCATGCGTGCTGAAATGCATTCAGATATATTGTTAAGTGGTCATGAAAAGTGTTTGATCTAAACAAAAATTTAAATGCCTTAATAGTTGTTTGTAAATTTTTCAGCATCAAATTTCATGAAAATCCATGCACAGACATACACAATAATTTAAATTGGCACTCTGCAGGAATGCAAACTGGATCAACAGATCCTTCAAATGAGTTATTTAAATTATATGGTGATCTTCACTGATATGTGAGGTTTAAGTTTCTTACAGCAGCATTGCTGAAGAATGAAATCTTCTGGGAAGTGATGCCATGTGGTAAGGTATTTCCTGGTGTAGCAAAGGAATGTAGTACCTTCAGCTTCGGAGTGATCTGTTTGATCCTGAAAGTGAAGGCACTTCAACACCTTTAAATATAGGGTACTACACATCCCAGAAGAACTGAATATAAACCATAAATAAGTTAACAGGCTAATTGTAGCCAAGTAAGGAAGATGTAATTGTGTTTTATAAATGTTTATGCTCATGGAACCAGTGTAGTTATATTTACTTGGTTTGTGAAATTTGTGCCAATCAGAGCAGTACTTGATTATGTTTATATGACTCTGATAGCTCAGTACGGTGACTATGACCAAATAACGAGGGTTCAATTCCTGGCAGCAGGAACAGAGATACATCATCTTAGCCACAATTTCTAGACTGGCACCTACTCTTCAATGTATACTGGGGTCCTTTCCCCCATGGTTAAGCAGCTTGAATGTGATTGCAAGTACTTGTGTGCACCAAATGTCACGTGCAGAAAGGCTGAAGTTATACCTGCACGGCTTATAATGGGCTGTAGCTGTACTCATTCTTAACTGTCTGTAAAGCTGCTTTTGTGTGTGTGTAAAATACACTCCCTGTCACTGTGACATAAGAACGGAGATTAAAGATATCTGAAAACCGCTAGTTGACATGAGTGAAAGCTAGTTTGGTGACTTGGTGTGACTCACACCAGCAGTGAGGACAATTATGTGATGATCTTGACAGGGTGCTTTAATACCACCAAAACACATGGCATGCCATACTGATCTGCGTGGTTGGTTAGGTAAGGGTATGGTGACTTCTTGGCCATTCTGTACATTGGAATTGTAAGAAAGAAATTTTTCTTGGTGATTAAAACAGGACAAGAAAATAATTTAAAAGAGAAGATCCTACACAGTATTAAAGCCCATAAGACTCTCACCTGCCAAGCACCCACTATGAAAGGTTGAAATTGTGCATAAATGTGTTACAGAATGCTGGTTGAAAAACAGCATGTAAAAAGGCATCTTGGAAGACTGTGATGTAGATGGAGGATAGAATAATACAGATGATAAAAGGTACAAAATACATTGAACATGCAATGAGTTGGGACCCATCCACGGAACCATATGGCATCGTAACCCACAAAACCACTGTTACGAGAACCTCTAATCAAATATTACATGTTAACAAGTTTCTTCATTTTTTTATAATGCAGAGTGTTTTACAAGTATTTGTGAATTCCATGTTTCGAGATCCTGTATATAAATTATTTGTATTTTGATAATGCAAAGCAAAATAACTCAGAATGTATTGTAAGACTGACAAGCACTTTGATAGGCCAACATGTGCAGTTGGTTTACAGCACAACTGATGGAAACTTGCATGTAACAGAATTCTGCAGCTTACCCAATTCAGTTGCTGCCCCAGTGTTGCGATGCTGTAACTCAGGTGGATATTTACTGGCTTCCTACTGTAAAGTCACAGCTTGAATACTAAGTTTGTCCATGTGGAATTTGAGGCGGATCGAATAGTAAAAACTAAAACTAAACTCCTTGGCCTTAGTCCACACGCGAACTATACCGACAGAGCGGCCGCCGCCGGTCGGCGAAGTTAGTGCCAACTTTTGCAGATAGAGGGGTGTCACGTGGTCAGCGTGACGGGTCCCCGCAGCCGTTAATCTCTGTTTTCTAGACCTGGAGCCGCTACTTTTTTTCATTCAAGTAGCTCCTCAATTGACCTCACGAGGCTGAGTGGACCCCGTTCCAGACCCACTACTACTCAGAAAATCTG
>Ga0131853_10020698_pt1 | contig 11945 bp, 7 predicted proteins | sample TergutLab28metaG_FD_92764 | JGI IMG/M metagenome (GOLD analysis project Ga0131853, IMG submission 92764) | Labiotermes labralis P1 segment gut microbial communities from Petit-Saut dam, French Guiana - Lab288 P1 (version 2) (version 2) | ecosystem: Host-associated > Arthropoda: Insects >...
CTAATAACCACGATTTTCATACTCTGTCTTTCCGCGGGGTTATATGGCGTATGGCATAGCCAAGTACAGCCGCCGGAGCCGCCGGGCATTGATGTGATTCTGCCTGACCATATCCAGACCCCGCGCCCTCGCGAAGTCGATGCTCCGGCATTTCTTGCACCGGTGCCTGACCCTGAGGATGAATATATCCTGGAGGGGCTTGCCCCCTTTGTTGAATCCGAATGGGAAAGACGGGAGCGTTTTTTTACCTTTCTTATATTCGGTCTGGATGAAGGGGCAAACACCGACACAATCATGGTAGCCGGCTTTGATGAAATGGCAGGTCGAGGCTACATAATCAATATCCCTCGCGATACCCGAGTGGATGTCCAGCGCAGAGCGCGTAAAATTAACTCTGCATATCCGGCTGGGCGTTTACAAGGGGGAGGTCACGAAGGAGGAGTCGAGCAGCTCAAACGCGAGGTGCAGACTTTGCTTGGCTTTAGACCTGACTTCTATGTAACGCTTGACATGGATGTTGTAGTCGAAATTATTGACACGATAGGCGGGGTGGAAATCAATGTTCCGTTCCATATGCGCTATACAGACCCATATCAGGATTTGTTTATAGATATCCCGGCGGGTGTCCAGTTACTGGACGGGAAAAACGCAATGAATTTTGCAAGATACCGGGAAGCTGACCCCGGCTTTAGAGCTATCACCGATTTCACAAGAATAGAACACCAGCAGCAGCTTTTGACCGCGCTGTTTAGGACAATGATACGTCCTGCCAATATAACCAGGATTCCGGAGCTGATGCGTTTAGGCGGTGAGCTGTTAACAACTGACTTAGAATATAGACATTTGATTTGGTTTGGGCAGCAGATAACGCTTTCTACTAACCCGACCGCACTCGAAACTCATACCCTGCCAATCGCATATACGCGCAGGCAAGGTTGGTATGAAATGCCCTGTCCTGATCGTATACTAGAACTGGTCAACCGCACTGTTAATCCGTTCACCGATGACATTACGAGGGATATGCTGAGGATTGCAGACTAAAAAACAGATGCCTCCCTCCGGCGGGAGGAGGCGGATTTGGTTTGGAGCTGAGGATAGCAGAATGATAAATGAAATCCGTGACCTGGTAAAACGCCTTAACGCTGCCTCCCGAGCCTATTACCAAGAGGATCGGGAGATAATGCCCGATTTTGAATATGATGCCCTCTACGACCGTCTGCTTGAGCTTGAAGCCGAAACGGGCATCCAGCTTGCATCAAGCCCTACAAGAAAAGTCGGCTACGAAGTGGTATCCGCACTAGAAAAAGCCCCGCACGATATTCCAATGCTATCCTTAGACAAAACTAAGGATGCTGAAGCTCTTGTGGCATTTCTTGGTGAAATGCAGGGGTTATTGCTTTGGAAGCTTGACGGGCTATCCATAGTGCTTCGATATGATAACGGTGCTCTCAAACAGGCACTGACCCGAGGCAACGGTCAAATCGGCGAGGATGTTACACATAACGCAAGGGTTTTCGCAAATATTCCGCTGACTATCCCATATCAGGGAAGCTTTTCCGTCCGAGGTGAAGCGGTTATTGCCCTAGCGGATTTTGATGCTATAAACGAAAACGAAAAATACAAAAACCCCCGCAACCTATGCAGCGGAACGGTACGGCAGCTTAACAGCGAGGTAGCGTCCAAACGGCGGGTGTTTTTTTATGCGTTTGGGGCTGTAGCAGAGGAAGCTAATCTCAAATCGGCACAGCTTGAGTGGTTAACAGAAATGGGTTTCGATGTAGTAGAGCATGACCTTGTTACTGCTGAAACCGTGGTTCATAAAGTCGAGGAATATAAATCTAAAATACCTAATTTGCCCGTTGCAACGGATGGACTGGTACTCACCTTCGATGATATCGAATACAGTGCGTCTCTTGGGGCAACATCCAAATTCCCTCGGGACAGCCTGGCTTTCAAATGGGCAGATGATATATCCGAGACTACTCTAATAAGAATCGAATGGAATCCTTCCCGTACGGGGCTGATTAACCCGGTGGCGATTTTCGAACCGGTGGAAATCGAAGGCTCTGTGGTAAGCCGAGCCAGCCTTCACAATGTAAGCATTATGCGCGGGCTTGAGCTTGGGGTAGGGGATAGGCTTTCGGTTTTCAAAGCCAATATGATAATCCCACAAGTTGCGGAAAACCTCACTCGAAGCAATACGGAAAAAATACCGGTAGACTGCCCAACATGTGGTGGTGAAACGGAAATTGCTACGCCGGTGGACAGCGAAGTTCTACTCTGTATAAACCCAACCTGTGCCGCCAAGCAAATTCAATCGTTGGTGCATTTCGTTGGACGGGATGGCATGAATATCGAAGGGCTTTCCGAGCAAACACTGGAGAAATTCCTGGATAGAGGCTTAGTTGAAAATTTCCCAGACCTTTTCACCTTAGACCGCCACAAGGAAACCATCGTTACAATGGAGGGCTTTGGAAAGCGATCATATGAGAAAATAATCACAGCTATCGAAAAAGCAAAAAATATAGCACTTCCTAATTTCATTTATGCCCTAGGTATACGCCATGTAGGATTAGCGAATGCCAAGCTCCTTTGCGCTCATTTCTCATACGATTTTGAAAAAATAACCACAGCCTGCCGTGATGAGAACTACCAAGAAATCCTTGCCGAAATCAAAGGCTTTGGCGAGGCGATTTCCCATTCCCTTCATTTATATTTTAACGATGACGCTGGCTTAGCTATCGCAAACGAAACTAAGGCTTATTTACGTATAAAAGCAGCTCCAACCCAAGAGGAAAAAGGGGCTTTAACAGGTTTGGTTTTTGTAATCACCGGTGATGTAAAAACCTACCCCAACCGCAAAGCGCTCCAATCACATATAGAAAGCCAGGGAGGCAAAGTAACAAGCAGCGTAACCGCCAAAACGTCATATCTGATAAATAACGATGCTGCATCTGCGTCTTCGAAAAATAAAAAAGCCGCCGAGCTTGGCGTGCCTGTTATCACGGAAGATGAGTTTAATAATATAACCAGGGAGTGAAATCTATGGCAAAGACAGATTGGTTTACCCACGCACGTTTCGGTATGTTCATCCACTGGGGCATTTACGCAATCCCAGCTCGAGGCGAATGGGTGCGCAGCCAAGAAAAAATCTCGGTAGAGGATTACCAAACCCATTTTGACAACTTTGACCCAGTAGACTACGACCCAGTAGCATGGGCAAAGGCTGCAAAGCACGCGGGCATGAAATACGCCGTACTTACCGCAAAGCATCACGATGGCTTCTGCTTATTTGATAGCAAGCTGACCGATTACAAAGCCACTAATACCAAAGCCGGTCGAGACCTGATTAAGGAATATGTAGATGCATTCCGAGCAGAAGGCATAAAAATCGGCTTCTACTACAGCCTCATTGACTGGCATCACCCTGACTATCCTCATTATACCGACCCATTTCATCCAATGCGTGGTAACGAGGAGTTCAAAGGTCGCAAGCATGACTTTGATAATTACCTGAAGTACATGCATGGTCAGGTAGAAGAGTTGTGTACAAACTATGGTCAAATCGATATATTTTGGTTCGATTTCTCATACGATGATATGTCCAGGGAAAAATGGAAGGCCACAGAGCTTGTACGCATGGTTCGCAGCTACTGGCCTGATGCCCTTTTCGATAATCGCTTAGAAGGCAGCGGCTCAGACCATGGCTCGCAAAAAGACGAAGCCCCCAGCGAATATGCAGGTGATTTTGTAAGCCCAGAGCAAGTAATCCCACTGGATGGAGTCCGTAACAAAAAAGGCGAACCTGTTCTATGGGAGGCTTGTATCACAATGAATAATAACTGGGGCTATCATGCCACAGACCGCAACTTCAAGCCTGCGGATATGTGCATAAAAAAGCTGGTTGAATGCGTCTCAAAAGGTGGCAATATGCTTTTAAACGTAGGTCCCGATGCAAAGGGCAATATCCCTAAAAAATCACTCGCAATCCTAGAAAAAATAGGCGACTGGATGCAAAAAAATAGCGAATCCATTTACGGCTGCGGCTATGCGGGCTTACCCAAGCCTGAGTATGGCAGAATTACCAAGAACGGCAAAAAACTATACTACCATGTATGCGAAAGCCAAATAGGAGCAGTACCTCTACCAGGCATAGCCCCCGATCAAATAAAGAGAATGTGGTATGTAGCAACCGGCGCGGAAATCAAACCCTTCCACTACTGGTTTTTGCATGATAGCGAAGGCGTGCCCTTTATAACATTTGGGGATAGCCCGCATTTGCCTGACCCAGTGGATACTGTAGTTGGCGTGGAGCTGTATTAACGCCGAAAATCCACCGCACTAACCGAAAGCAGCACCTGTGACGGCAAATAAAACACCCATATCAAGGGAAAAACCCCAGTAAGCCAAGCCGGAGCACCAATATATCTTGGTAAATTAAAAAGCAGCACACAGATATCACAGGCAAGAAATAATAATAAGCCCGTTATCGCCAGCCAGCGGTTATGCTGGAGATAACGGGCACTTATAATTATATTGGAAATAAAAAGCGTGGCATATAAAGCACTAACCACAAAAATAGCGTCCACCCAGACAAAAGCCAAAATAGTCAAGACTACCGCAATAACTAAAAACAGAAACCAAAGAAGAGGAAGCGGTTTCCTTTCGTCATTGCGAGGAGCAGAGCGACGAAGCAATCCACGCCTATGCTCCATCGCCCGCATAATATACGCCAAATGCGCAAAACAAAAAACCGCAACACCAGGCAGATGCCAGTCATGCAGTACAAGAAAAAAATCCGCCACCAATGTAAACCCAAGGGCCAACGAACCCCAAAACCAGTCCCGTTTATTTTTACAAAAAAAATATGACCCCAGAGCCACCATGAAGCAGACTACAATAAAAACAAATTTTAAAGACACTACATAAAAAACGGAATGATAGCCCCAAATGCCATCGCAAGGGCTATGACAATACATACAACTACAATAAATTTCTGCTTATGCTTGCGTAAAAACTTTCTCATAAAAACCTCTTCCTGAAATGCACATATTCGCACTCAAACCATTATTATGCCACCACCACCTGTCACTGCGAGGAGCGAAGCGACGAAGCAGTCCAACCGGGTTGTACTGGATTGCTTCGCTTTGCTCGCAATGACAAGTTTAGCAGATCATCGTTTTAAATTGCGCAAATACGTGTTCATATTTTTTTCTATTTTAACCCCAAAAACCTAGAAGGTTCAACCTTTTTTTCGTAGCGGGTTTTTATCGTGGAAATATAAAGCTCATGCCGCGCTCTTGTCACCCCAACATAAAAAAGCCGCCGCTCTTCTTCTATATCCGCCTCGGTCTTGCTGCGTACATATGGTATCACATCTTCCACAACCCCTGCTATAAAAACTCGATCAAACTCCAAGCCCTTCGCACTATGAAAAGTGGTAAGTGTACAGGCGGCACCACGTTCCGCATCCTTGTCTTTGGCAGCAGTAATGGCTGCTTTTGCATGTGCCAGAAAACCTTCCGGGGTTGGGAAGCCCTTTGCGGCTTCCTGCAGCTCATCTGCTATTTCCAATAACCCGACAGGGTTAAGCTTTCGATACGCCGCATGTTCCTTTATATACTCATTATAGCCCATCCCCTGCCGTATAAACTTTATTGCCGCAGCAGTATCCCTTTTCCCGACAGAAATCAGGTCGGATTTCAGCTCCTCAATACGTGTTTTAGAAGCGGCATGAAGGGTAGGGTCACGATGATAGCTTGCAAATAAATCATTATTACCCTGCTTTATCCCCTGCAAGAACGCCTTCCCAATAAAACGATAGGGCTTATTGATAATCCGCTCGGCATCCGGGTCATAGCCGGTTTTTTGCTTGCGTACAAGCCGCAGAGCCAGTCGTAGATATGCAAGAAAATCCAGAGCAATCCAGTGGTCGTAGATTATCGGCATTTCATCTCGGCTGCGATATGGGATATTTGCGTTCATGAAAGCATCCGCAAAAGCACGCGCTTGCAGGTTAAGTCGATATATAATGGCAATGTTATCCAAATCAGCATCTTTTTTCATGAAAGAACGAATCCGTTCGGCTATTTTGGCTGCTTCCTGGTTTTGGTCATTAGAGATGAGTATCAAAGGTTTTGGGCCTTCCTTGTCGGTGCCTGATATTACCTTTTCGTATCGTAGCTGATTTACAGAGATAACCTTATTGGAATAATCGATAATCTGATTGGTAGAACGGTAGTTGGTGCCCAAGGTCACTCGCGACGTACCCGGGTAATCATTGGGGAAGTTTAATAAAAATTCCGGTCTCGAACCGCGGAACCTATAAATGCTCTGGTCATCGTCTCCAACAATAAAAATATTGTTAGCTGGAGCGGCAAGAAGCTTTACCGTTTCGTACTGCACCCTGTTAATGTCCTGGAACTCGTCAATCATAATATATTGGTAAGCTTGCCGCAGGCGAGCCACCTGCCTAGTCTCATTTTTAAGCAGGTCGTAGGTCAATGTCAGCATATCGTCAAAATCAATTTTATCCGCATCAAGCTTGAAGGACTCATACGCATTATATATTCGCCTGAAATCCTCAGCGGCTATCGTAGATGAATGATAATGCTCTAAGCTATGTAATTCGTTTTTTATGAGTGACATTTCTCCAAGAACCGCGGACACCATCTCATCATCCAAGTCATAACCTAGCTCCTTGAGATGCCCACGCACCATATTACGGCGTTCCCCATCAGGTAAAATCTGTTCCAGACTATAATCACGGTACGTCCTAAGTATACGAAAAAACACCGAGTGAAATGTCCCAAAAATCGGTGATATCTTCCCAGTGCTTTCCGCCAATTGAGAAAACCGCCGCTGCAGTTCTGTAGCGGCGGCTTTGGAATAAGTTATTACCAATATACGCCTTGGGTCAATTTTGTGAGTATGGATTAGCTCATTTGCCCTGGCAACTATTACTGCGGTTTTACCGCTACCAGGGCCTGCTAATACCATCATCGGGCCGTCTTTATGGCTTGCTGCTTGCTGTTGATTTTTATTCAGCATTTTCTTCTTTACGGCTGCTTTGACGTTGAGCCATTACCAAACCATAATAATGCCCTTTCTTGCTCAGCAGTTCTCTGTGAGTACCGACTTCCGCCACTCCGCCTTCATCCAGTACAACCAATCTATCGGCATTACGAAGCGTGGATAGTCTATGCGCTATTGCAATAGTCGTACGACCTTGGGTGATACGGTTGAGGCTATCTTGAATCAGAGCTTCCGTTTCTACGTCCAGAGAGCTTGTAGCTTCGTCCAGTATAAGCAAGTCAGGATTCTTGATTATTGCCCGGGCAATGCTCAGACGTTGCCGCTCGCCACCGGATAGGGTTTGACCGCCTTCACCTACCAAGGTGTCGTAACCATCGGCTGTTTGGGTAATAAAGTCATGAGCGTTTGCAGCTTTGGATGCAGCAATGACTTCATCATAAGAAGCCCCGGGCTTGCCGTATGCAATATTTTCAAAGAAAGTCCCGGCAAATAGGAAGGTATCCTGGAATACTACGCCTGTATTCTCATGCAAATGGTCAGGGGCAATATCTCTGATATCTGTGTCATTAATGGCAATCCGTCCGGCATTTGGGTCATACAGGCGCATTGCAAGATTTATCAGAGTTGACTTGCCTACGCCTGATTTGCCGACAAGACCAATCATTTCCCCGGGTTTGATTTTCAAATCTATGCCTTTGAGCACAGGCTCATATGATTTGTAACCGAAGGTTACATTATCGTAGGCTACATCACCGGAAATTGGAACATTGTTAGGCTCAGAGGCTTCGACTATCTCGGATTCGTCATCTAGTATTTCAAAGACTTTTACCATACTTGTGGTGGTATTAAGTAGCCAGCGCGGTAGGTTTGACAACATTCTCAAAGGCCAGAAAATAAAGCCCATATAAAACGTAAACTGCATCAAAACCCCCACACTCAAGTTGCCGTTTACTACCATCCATCCTCCCGCAAAAAGGACTAGGAATTCACCAATACTGGTAATGAATCCCAGCGGCGGAAACATCAGAGAGAACAATGCTTCATTGTTGGAGCCGATGGTGGCAAGCTCATGATTAACATCAGCAAACTTCTTTATTTCTCGTTCTTCATTGCCAAAAGCCTTAACCGTGCGGATGCCCTTAATAATATCATGCAAAATCGAGTTAACTTTTGCCCCTTTGCGCCATTGCCGCTCGAATCGTGCGCGCATTAGCATCCGGAAATTGTAAGCCGCTATGAAAACAATAGGCACCGGTATTAACACCAGCAAAGCCAATCGCCAGTTTGTGATGAACAGAATCACAAATACGATAAAAATCATTAATGTCATTTCAAGTGTCCAACGAGCAAGGTCGGTAAAGAAATCCCCAATTACACCGGTGTCGTCCATAATGCGGCGAATCAGGTCTCCCGGGGTACGCTTAGCAAAAAGGGTCATGGAATGGCTTTGGAGTTTTTTATATGTTGCGACTCTCAGGTCATTGGCAAAGTGGATCGCGGCTTTGTTGAACATCCGAGCGGTAAGTATAAATACGCCCTCGCCTCCTAACCGCAGGAAGAACATAATGACAAGCAGAAGAGCTGTGCTTGCAAATGTTCCAAAGGGATATGACCAGTGATAGTCAATAAGATGGCGGGTAAAAAGTGGGGCAGATAGAAACGTAATCAGTGTAAACATGGACATTAGCTGAGTCCTGGTTAGGGTTTTGGCGTAGGGCTTGAGAAAAGCACCGGCTCGCTTGAGTACACTAAACTGGTTATAGCAGAATACGCAAACCCTGATATCTTTTACCATTGGACGATTACATTTTTCACAGACACGTTTTTCTACAGTTTCCGGAATTTCAGCTGTTCCGGTTTTTATATAGTAGTTTGCGATTTTACAAAATTCTCCAGCGGGATCTAGCCCGCTCATGGTAAAGCGGCATAGGATTTTAAAGTCTGGAGCTGTTGCGGATTCATCGCCTTCCGGCTTTTTGAATTTCACATACATAAGCCCACAGCCCACACCTGCTCGCACTACAAGCTCTTCTACATCAACCATAGAAAGAGTAAGAGCAGCCGGAACACCGTGTTCCTGTATGATTACATCCCCGGTTTCCTTAAAAATAAGTCTTCCTGAACCGGGGCTCATGTCCAGACCTAGGTCATATTCAAAAATATATTCTTTCATATAAATCACCCTCTCGTTTTGCTTTGCAAAACTGGCCGGGCGGCCCGATGCATCGCATCGCCGGCTTTGCCGGAGTATGCCTCTCATTACTTCGAGATTCTGTATTATTGTGGATCATAAGGATTTTTCCAGGATGACTTTTCCTGATTCTTGTTTTCAGCGTCCTTCATCCAGTTGGTTTTTTTGTCTTTACGGAAGCTGTCAAGACCACTTTCGCCGCCGTCACGATTCTTATGCCAGATGTAGAACCCAAGCCCAGGAATCAAAGCGGCTAAGCTCATAAGAAATAGCCATCCGAAGAGAAATATTCCATTATCTCCGCCGTCACGTGTTAGACGATATGCGGTACCGTAACCGAAAAACACCTGTAATAGTGTAATAATGTGCCATACAAAAAGCAGGAGTATGCCCACTGTTAACCCCCCTAGAACAGGTACGAATCCAACCGCCTCAAACTCTGCTTATTAAGCGCTTTGAGGTCCGGTACAACATATCTATTTCCGTCTACATCAAAGATGATTATGCTATTATCGCTAAGCATACGTATATTACGGCTTACGTCTTTTATCGCGCAGCTTTTGTCATATTCACTGCCCTGCTTATTGCGGAGCTTCATTTCCATGTAAACATAGCCCAGTTTATCCTTTACGGACATGATATCCAGCACCTGCGGTGAGTAGTAGCGATTGTCCAGCTCCTGCTCTACGATTAGCCGTTGGTCTGGCTTCAAGTCGTCAACGGCTTTAAGTATTGCGATTTCTTTATTGTCATTATCCGCGATGGAGATATAGTTCATAGGTTGATCTATGGGCATGATACGCCGCAGGACGATATGCTTATACTCCTCGCCCTTGTATTTAAGCCCTGCGAATCCTCCATCGGATTTGTAGAATTCGGCTTGGGAAAGATCCATTAAACCAAGATCAGATAGGTCTATGCCTAGGTTTTGCTGTTTGTTTGCTTCCACTTATATCACCTCACAAGTATACATCCGAAAACCGCACAAAGTGCGGTTTTTATCAAAGTTTTGATCAAACTTTTTCAAAAGTTTGCGGGGGGTTGGGGCAGAGCCCCAAGGTTTTCGATCAGTCCATGCTTATAACCTTCAAGCCCTCCATTTGGATGGAGTACAGCTTATGATATTCACCCTTTTTCCTCATTAGTTCCTCATGGGTACCGGTCTCGACTACCGCGCCCTCGCCTATAACCGCAAGCATATCAGCATCCTTGAGAGTGGATAGGCGGTGGGCTATTGCAAGAGTCGTTCGCCCTGTTTGCAGTTTATTGAGAGCATTTTGGATTTTGCCCTCTGTCTCTGTATCCATGGCAGCGGTTGCCTCATCTAATATGAGAATTTTGGGGTTTTGTATGATAGTACGAGCTATGCTCAAACGCTGTCTCTCACCGCCGGAAAGCTCCTGCCCTCCTGCGCCTACCCTGGTTTCATACCCATCAGGTAGTGTTACTATAAAGTCGTGAGCAGAAGCCATCTTTGCTGCCCATATTACCTCTTCTAGGGTAGCGTCGGGCTTGGCATAGCGGATATTATCAATAATGCTTCCTATAAAAAGGTAAATTTCTTGGCTGACGATACCTATATTGCTTCGCAGCTGCGAAAGCGAAAACGCTTTAACGTCTATATCGTCAACGGCAACGCTACCGGCAGTAACATCGTAAAGTCTCGCGATAAGATTCGCTAAGGTAGATTTGCCTGCGCCTGTTTTTCCAACGATACCTAATGTCTGACCGGCAGGTACCTCTAGGTTCATGCCCTTGAGCACTGGGGTTGCCGGGTCATATTGGAACCAAACATCTTTAACGGATATTTTGCCCTTCATATTATCAAGTTTTACCGGATTTTCCGGCTCCACAATATCGGCTTGCGCATCAATTACTTCGAATACACGCTGCGCAGAGTCCATACATCTAGAACCCCAGTTGCTAACAGTTGAAAGGAAATCCAGCGGCCCGTAAAGCATATTCAAATATGCAAGAAAGGCAAGCAGTACACCGATAGACATCTCACCATTTATTACCATCATGCCACCAATTAACATGACTATTGTTTGACCTAGGAACATGCACATTCCGATAAGGGGGAATGCCGTAAAGCCAAGGTTAAACCGGGAGATATCCACATCTACCTGCTTACCGCTCATGCTTGAGAAACGCTGTGACTCTGCATTTTCCCTTGCAAAGGCTTTGATAACACGTTGACCGTTGACTGAGTCGGAAACCATATTATTAAGCTGGGAATTAATAACCCAGAACTTATGATGATAACGTCTGAAAATCCTCATTAATATCCGGTACATGCAAAACAATATTGGGATAATGGTAACGCAGATAATGGCTAGCCGCCATTCCATAAGAAACATTACAACGAATATCCCAAGGAAGGTGGCAATATTGACTACAATAAAAGGCATTCCGTCTACAAAGAACCAATATATATTCCTTGAGTCACGGCTAACCCGGTTCATAAGAGCGCCGGTACGCTTGGACATATAAAAGCCCACGCTTAAACGCTGCATAGCTTCAAAGATTTTAAGCTGCAAATCATAGATAATCCAAGGCATGGTTTTGGCAAGGACAACCCCATTAAGCATATCAAAACCGGTGTTGACTAAGCGGATAACAATAATAACCAACACCGCAGCGCCAACCATCCGATACCAAGAACCTCCGTATTCTAAAACCTCGTCAATTAAGAACGCCGTACCTACATAGGGCGCCA
>Ga0131853_10020699_pt1 | contig 11944 bp, 5 predicted proteins | sample TergutLab28metaG_FD_92764 | JGI IMG/M metagenome (GOLD analysis project Ga0131853, IMG submission 92764) | Labiotermes labralis P1 segment gut microbial communities from Petit-Saut dam, French Guiana - Lab288 P1 (version 2) (version 2) | ecosystem: Host-associated > Arthropoda: Insects >...
AATTTCTCAACATGTTTCGGGCATCATTATGCCCATCTTCAGGAGAACAAGACGTGTGTTACTGCATGTGTTGTGCTGCGCTGGTTCTGCTGGATGTGGTTGGTAGCGGTTGTGGGGCGCTGCCTTGTGGGTTGCGAGCACTGTGAAAGTTACTGTTCACAGTGCTCGCACCCTACAACACAGCGCCCCACAACCGCTACCAACCACATCCAGCAGAACCAGCGCAGCACAACACATGCAGTAACACACGTCTTATTCTCCTGAAGATGGGCATAATGATGCCCGAAACATGTTGAGAAATTGTTAAAAATAAACATCTAACTGTTGCATCTTGTTGGTTTTCTCTCTCACTCCACAATATAGTAGGCAATTACACGTATGTTAAAATGATGATATTCTTTCGCATTGCTGGAATTAATAGGGATTAAATATTCCGACATTTCAGAGCAAGATATTGCGTCCCTTTTTCGAGTGAGTGAATGGGTCAAGTGGATGCTGCAATATACATTGTATGGATTTTTCGTCTTTTCCACGCGTGATTTATTTCCCGACAATGTCAGCTGTCATTGTTTGTTCATCAATGAAGTAATTTACACTAAACAACCTAACTACTCATTAAGTGAGGCAGCCACTTCTTCAGAAACTCACAGTAGAATAGTTGGCAATCTTTTAAACAAAAGGAAAAATAAACTAAAACTTTTAACATCTTAGCCGGCTATACACATTTTCAGACATATGTAAAGCAGTTTACTTTTATGTTTATGGTTCCGTGCATCGCTGATCTATATTAATAATTGTCCAACGAGATGCAACACAAAGCAGTCTATTATTCTACAAAAATTCGCTCTACATGCTTCGAGTGTCAACCACACCCATCGTCAGGAGTACACAAAACTGTAACTACAGCCTCCGGTACTGTGCACCTACCTCCCTCCATCGTGGCCAAGCTAGGTTGCTTGGCCACGATGGAGGGAGGTAGCTGCACAAAATAATATGATTATTCCCGGAGGCTGTAGTTACAGTTTTGTGTACTCCTGATGATGGGTGTGGTTGACACCCGAAATATGTAGTGAACTTGCAGAATAATAAATAGACTGCTTTGTGTTGCATCTAGTTGGACAATTATTGATATATTTTACTCTTAACCTTGATGATATTAGAATTTATTATACTTGTCCAACAAATGCCGCTATTTGGTACAACAAAATATGTAAACAAAGCAGTTAACCCCTAAATATATCCATATATTGTGCATTTGTTGGACTAATATAATAAAATAGTTTATTCTTAAATTGACCCAAGTTGCATTTACTTCAAAGTATGCGTATTATTATGCGAAAATTACAGGGAATTACATGAAATAAATAATACTGGAATACATGCAAGAGTGATGTGGTGTTCATGTTCGTATATTCGCTCACATATTATTAGTCTAAAAACTTCCCAGAAACAAAGCCGATAGAAAGCACAATTAAATATATGAATACGTCCATATCTACTATCCATTTCTTGAAGTCTATATTGGAATATTCTGCAAATACATTTTTTAAACTTTCAATCGGTGTTGCAAAGTTAATATACAGAAAATAATCACAAATTCGCAGACGACAACACTTCCTGTCTTCTTAGCCAAATTACTCCCACGTGACAAATAGCAGTCTGTATGGGTCAAATTTCTCCCACATGACAGTAACCGCTTCTGCGGGTCAGTGGGATCGTACGACCTCTCACGGATGACACAGAGAAATTTGACTGTCCGAATAGAACCGTGTACATTATTTATTGGGTAATAAATTTTAATTCCACATGTGATTTGCTAAGACATCGAGGAGTGAAACTGCCACTCGTTAAAGCGCAAGTAGTTGAAACGAGGAACGATTTCACTTCATTTAAAAAAAAAAAAAAGAATTGCCATCCTGCTGTGGATAAATCAATTAGTTCCTTCACATAGCAACATACTGAATACAAAAACAAGTTATTTATAACCTTTATAAATTGGTATACATTTTTTTAATATTGGCCATTTCATTATTTAATGCCTTCAAAATTGCTTAATATCCTGTGTGTTCTCACAGCAAGTAACCTACAGCTTTTGTGGCTAATTTCATTTCGTGTTTTCTGCTATTAATATGGACTTCATTTTACATCTCGAAGTTTTGTGAACTTTGAATCTAATTTTGGTGGCGACAACTGACAAAGGATTAGAGCTAAGAGCCTGAAATTTGTTACGGAGATAGACGATGTAAATTTAAAGATTATGTTTCGAAATAGGCTATGGATTGTAAGGTAACACTTTCAGAATGTACCCGTATGGCATCTCTTGGAACTTTCTCACAAATTTCACGCAGACGGAAGGCACTAGTAATTACGTCCTAAGTTATAATTATTATTATTATTATTGTACAGGTATTATCGTCTAAATTTCTTTTTCCCCGTTTAATATTTTGTATTGTATCTCCCTTGTTTTTCCTTTTTGTAATATATTGTTATGGTTATTTCCTGTTTTGTATCCGATGCTTGTATTGTAGTCGCTTCGTGAAAAGTACTGTGTCAGTATTTAGAAATATGTTTAATTTCACAAACTTTTATTTAACCAGCATTATGTTATTTATTGCCATCAGGTGCGATTTTTATTACTTCTTTTATATGTTATTTCGTTTGTTGAATGTGTTTTTGTACCTTTCTTTAGAATAATATCGAATGGAATCGAATAGAATAGAATGGAATAGAATAGAATAAAATGGAACGGAATGGAATTGAATGGAATAGAATAGAATGGAATAGAATGGAATGGAATTGAATGAAATAGAATGGAATAGAATGAAATAGAATGGAATAGAATAGAATAAAATGGAATGGAATGGAATTGAATGGAATTGAATGGAATAGAATAGAATAGAATAGAATAGAATAGAACAGAATGGAATAAAATGGAATGGAATAGAATAGAATAGAATAGAATGGAATACAGTAGAACAGAATTTTATCGAGTGTAATGAAATAGAATGGAAAAAATGGAACAGAATAGAATAGAACAGAATAGAATTTAATTTAATGGAAGAGAATATTATAAGCGCGCAACCATGTGTCTATTCAATGACACTTCTTAGCAAAAAACAGCATGGAAAGTATAAATCTAAAATATTTATTTTTTTTTAAAAAAAAATCCTTTTCGAAGAATGTGTAATTATAGTAAATGTAAGAAATAATAAATGCCTTACCTAATGCAACTCTGACAGGACAGACAGCTGTATGTGTTCCAGTTGTGAACAGTTCTGTGCCAAGTTAGGCGGACCAACACCACCTACTGCCACAGCGCTCTCAGAACTACATTCGGAGTAACCCAGACCTGTAGTAGGAGTCAGTGGGCGGCTGCATTACAGAAGGACACCTGAAAACCGGACACCAGAGCTGCGGAATTTTTCAAATAATTCAGAAACTAAACGGAACCTTAAAATTTACGATTTTTTTAGAAAACACGCAGAGCTATACGAAATTACCTAATTCCAAACCAGTCATCTTACTGAAATATTTAAGATAACAAAAAATAACAATTGTTATTTAGATCTGTGATCTTCTGGGAAATTACCCAGCGTAGGGTGGTAATTCCTTACCGACGTTTCATGACAAGCTCTCGGTCCCATCTTGACCATTGAAGATTGGAACGATAGATTGTCCCGAAACGTCGGAAAGAAATTACCACCATACGCTACGTAATTTCCCAGGAGAGCGCAGATCTCATCTACTTCGCGGCGGAAGCCTGAAAACAAACAATTGTTCTTACTGTTGGGTAGGCCTACATTTTAATTAGAGAGTGGGAAAAATTAAGGATAGCCTATGAAGCAGGTACCATGATTCTCACGTCTTCCAGTTGCTAAGAAAAATAAACTCCATACACCAGAATTCTTCTTTAGATAAGGGGCAGTATTTCCTTCACATGCAAGATCTGTTATTCAAGACAAGGAAAGCAACGCTAAATGACTCATTTACATTACAAGTTATATGATTCAATTCTATTAACACCAGTGGCGTCATCCGACTCAAAATAGACATTCTTCTCTGTCCACCCACTATGCATCTTCCAGAACTTTCTCTGACACGTACGACAGATAAAATCAACCCCCACCCAACCCTCAGTCCCCACTCTTCCCCCTTCCTGGTTGTATCCACATGACAACTTGTTATTTGTTATCCAACATTCTTGGGACATGTCCTACATGCTTAATTCCATTTTGTATAATTCATCATTTAGTTTTTAATGTCTTTTTTCCCTAATAAAATAATTTTAATTCCGTCTACCTGGTATTCTGGACCATTTCTTTTCAAATGTGGTACCCGGAGGATTAACTGGTTTTGCTCCAAGTTTTTGGAAATTATAATTTGTTACTATTCAGTTTTAAAGATGTTAATTTTATTGCTAAAACCGTTTAAATGAGCTTAAGTACAATAAAAAAACTTTTATGAAAAGCTAGTGTACTCAAAGGAGAAAAGTACGAGTACAAACTATATATATATATAATTAAACCTCATTAATATTTTTTTCGAGATAATAGTCTTGAAAAGCACTGTTTTAGCAGGCAAAAGGTAAAGCAATTCCTATAGAAGCCTCCATAGGCCCTGAGGGGGCTAGAATTTCAAAGTTCCCACAATTTCTGGACAACCGGCACAAAGAGGTAGAAAGGTTGTCACCCCTAAGCACCGGCCACCTTTACTCCCAGGACGTATTCATAGTATTCATTTCTGTCACAGTTTGAGTCGATTCCAGGGTCAAAATGCGGCCGGAAAAATTAAGTCAATGAAAAATTCAATAACCCCCATGGGGAATCGAACCCGCGACCTTCCGGGTTATAGCGCAGGGCCTCAACCAACATCGCCACCGCATACTCCGACCCTTTTGTTCTTTTCCATTCCAGAATAAATTTACCTCCGCAAGAATGCCTTATTCTCCAGTGATCTCTCGCCACACAAAATGTTGTAATCCTACATTAAGGGATGGTATTGTCGCTCCTAACTTATAAATTTGCGTGCCCACCATATTGTTATTACGGACTGTAGGAAATTAAATTTTCAAGGTTAGAATAACCCCCTACGGTGTCACGTTATTATCGTGTTCTTCTCCAAATACTACAGACTTACACTCGCCACAGTCGACCGATCTCAAATGGGCTTCTTTTTGACAGTAAAGAACACTCGAAATATTATACAAAACTGGGTTAATTTATGGCTAGATCAACGACTATTACCATGTGAAAAACGTACTCATTTTTTAAATTATGTTCGTATACAGAACAGAAATGAGCCTTCGAACATATTACATTATTTCAAAAGCCCTCCCGTGTTTCATTCAAGAATTTCCAATTGACGCGCGTCTGTGAATCATCTGGAACTTTAATACCATAAGACGTTATAGAATTACAAATAAACGCTTTTAAACGTGCTGGTAAAAATGATGTCTGCGGAATGTTAGTTAGTTTCTTAGTCACTTTGTTTAGCCCCTTGACGGCTCTCACGGACTCCAAGACCGACACCAAATATTGACTTGGGCTATGCCCATGCCGCTGGTGTCAAGACATCGGAACCGTTAAAGATGCACACAGTCCAGTATGTAGACAAGCCATGGCTCCTGACGTTGTGCCTATTTCTACCAGTCTGCTTCTACAGTTTAGCACAGTCACGGCATGCGTGTACACATGCTTCTGTTTCTACGTCATACAACGTGGAGACGGAATTCATATGTTATCATCCGAAAATTCTGGATGTATGATAGCCTATAGCCATATCGTACTGTTGTTTAATTGACCTGCAGTAAACGATCGCGGAATTCAGGAAGGGGCTGATGCTCTCATTCAGCCATTCCGCACAGGTGTAAGGCAGGCCTCTAGACACCTTGTAGGGCAGCGTTCATTCTGACAAGATGGCACAGTCGAGGGTACATCCTGAGGCCTTGTTCTGTATCATCTTCATACTGGTCTTGAATGTAAGGGTATTTTGTCTAAAAAAAAATTCAGTTCTTATCTCCCAGAGAACGCGTCCGTTATAAGGACCAATCAGTCAACGCTGCTTAGGGAAACAATCTTTGTCTATTGTGGTAATCGTATGAAACATGCTACACAGTGTGACAAAATTCACTCTCTTAACAGTACAGAAGGTGATACATGTAGTTAACACGGAACTTTAAAGGGATAATTATGCACCATCCCATGAAGAGTTGCGAAGAATCAAAGGCCGATTCCCGACTGTCTAGCCCGCAGGAGAATAGCACTACAGCGAGCCAGTTACTATTATCGGCTACACCCGAAGAAACTGTAGCAGTAATTACGTGTGAGACTGACCGAGATGTGTAGCGCCCACATCTCAGGGCCGTAGTAGTTGCCTGTTTGTACCAAAAAACCGGTCCATGAATCAGCAGCACATGAAAAACAACTGTCCCACATTCGCATGTAACAAAGACACCCACATCTACCAAAACAAATCCTGCCCATAAGCGGAACAATGACCATTGTATCTCGGACTCAAGAGCGGCCCAGAACAATTATGCCGAACCTCCGTGGGCAGTGCCAAATTTGCATTTTATTCGTAAGTGTTATTTGCAGTCCAGAATAAGACAAAGAAAGAGGACGTTGTATTGAGTCAGTGCTTTAGTTACTGCTTCAAGGCCACGCTACTTACGTTGTGAATATGTTACTACCTAAGTAACCTGTCGATCAGAGCAACCGCGTGGTCTAAGGTGCGTACTGGTTTCTACCCTTCTAAATGTGGGATAGTGTGTTCGAATCCCACTCGAATCGTGAACTTACGTCTGCATTCTGGTTGTTTCTGCTGTCTTCTTGGTGTAGGGGCCTTCCGATGGGTCGCCTCCCTCCGCCCAAGTGGTTTATAAATAAGATACAGAAAATCAGACTGAAGGGGTTTTGTGAAGCGCTGTTATCTGCACAGGCCGACAAGCACAAGAGGAAAAACAACAACAATCTAACGGCGCAGCGTCTTTCTTGAGAAGCTCAGAGTCTCTACATCATTCAGGAATGTCTTGGCTTTTTTTAACTTTAAAATCGATTGCCCTGTTCACAGCAGCCTGCAAACGTTCCGTATCCTGTGTCAGATGAATCATGTCAAATACCCTCCCACTCGAGCCTTGCAACGTCTATTTTAATATTATTCTCCCATTTGTGCTTGCACCGTCCAAATGACCTCTTCCATTTACGCATTTTTTTATATTCCTAAACTGTCCCATGCGTGTAACATCCCGCGCCCATCTCATCCTCCGTAATTTTCAGATGACATCTGCTGACTAAATGGGAATATTATTATATAATACTCTATGATACATAAGCTATACACAATATTATATAATAATATAATATTATATAATACTATAACAATATAAAAAAGTAAAGGTAAATCTGTCCCCATTACAGGCCCGAGGTGCCCAGAGGGTTCCAGGAAGTTCAGGTTCCCAGATTACGTGACAGTGGCCCAGGATGGTGGTAAGGTTGTCAGCCTTACGCACCGGCCGCCTTTACCCCCAGGAAATACTACTGGTACTCATTTCTGTTAGAGGCTGAGTCGACCCCAGGGCCATAGTGTGATCGGAAGGATTATGTCAATAAAAATTCCAATGACACCAGCTGGGATCGAACCAGCGACCTTGCGATTTGTAAAACAGCACCTTAACCACTGTGCTACCGCGGTCTTCCTACTATAACAATATAATATATAATATTTTCTAAGACTATAATAATGTAATATGTATTATAAAATATTACAATAATACTATAATATATATTACATAATACTATATTAATGTACTATATAATATTTTATAAAAATATAATAATTTAAAATAAATATAATATAATACTGTAATAAAATAATACATATAATATTATAAAATAATATAATATTACATTAACCCTCGCCGTTCAGCCTCAGCACTAACACGCCTGACTCGCGTGCTGAAGGTAAGGTGAAAGGTAAAAGGCAAAGTTCGCCCTGTAGCCTGACATTAAGCAGCACAGAGGGAGTACAGTTATAACTCTACACTTTCTTTAACATCGGCGCTAGATGGGGGTGTGCTGTTAACGCCACACTCTGGCAACTTTATACCCACGGGAGTGACCCGGTTCCCATTGTATAGCGTGGGCCTCAGGGCCGATCTGGACAGGTGCGGAAATTTTCCCCTCCACCGGGATTCGATCCCCTGACCGTCCGGCCGCTAGCCAGTCGCTATACCGACAATGCTATCTCGGCCCACACCGCGCGCTGAAGACACCCGACTTAAAATTTGGGGTATTGTCAGCTCTACGGATTGAGAGGTCTTTATTGCTGCTTCTCTCATTACAGTCAAATTATGAGAAAGTTTACACTCAGCATTTCTGTTAACCGTAACACAATTCTGTCCGACGTTTTCATACCCTGCACTACTTAATCGTCCGTTCATTCCACTGGGTTTGGCACCGTATCTTGTCCAAAAACGCAAATCTATTCTTAAACTCCACGTCAGTAGCACTTCCTAACGTGACTTGACTCCATGAGACTGATCTTAATGCCCTAATCTCAACTGTTTCTCTCTGCTGACGCTCAGGTTTTTCTTCAGTCTAAGCTCGTCACTCCCAGAGCACACAGTGTAATAACAAACACGGCAAAGATGTGTGAATCATACAAATAGTGCTGCTGTCTGTAACCCGACACCCTTCCGTGAGACCGGTTTTGCTTTTTTTAGAACTGCACGTCCCAAAATCATCTTAAATCTAGTAGCAAAATGTCATGCTGCTTTCTCTATTTCCCGAGTAGCTACGGCTGTACGAAGCAGACACATAAACATAAGCATACACATACACATACACTCTTATAATAAAAGCAACCAGATGCACTAATTTCTCAAATTTATTTTTGGAATAGAACTCTGACGTCAACAAACCTGTATGACATATACCATTGCTGTGTGTACAGTGAAAAACTCCTGATGATGGACAGAGGGACTGTCCGAAACATGTAGAGATTTATTCCAAAAATAAATTTGAGAAATCAGTGTATCTGGTTGGTTTTGTTACAAGAATTTATCACGATGCACGGTCACCTGAACGTAAAATACACATACACATAGTCACACACACGAAGACGGTTCATTTCATGGTACTGAAGGCAGTAAACACAAGCCGGATGTACACGCGGGATACTGAAATGTACAGAATTATTTTGACGTTTTGCTGACCGTGTATCTCAGTATATTTATCTAAGTGATCAGCCAACTTGATGCACAAAAGTTTTGTTTCACAATAAGTTTATTTCATGCCTCTACATGTTTCGAGCACACCTCTATAGGTGTGATGATACCAGAGGCTGTGTAATGCAATATTGACCTCCTGATGATGAGCACATGTGCTCGAAACATGTAGAGGCATGAAATAAACTTACTGTAAAACAAAAATTTTGTGCATCACGTTGGTTAATTACTGAGAAAAATGTACAGAATTATGTTGCTTTATGAGGCCATTCTGTTTACAAAAAGGATACATACATTGGAATTTACTGTCAATAAAATTTTAATACGTGTGGCTTATGATATTAAGTTAAACTACGTAATTTGAGACAAATAAATAAGATAATGCAGAGTTTTATGCAATATTGCTTCTGTTCTGCCTGTATACCTCGCAGTAAACACTTATCCTGCATTACAAATATGTATGGGTTACAGATGTTTGGAGAATACAATAGCTGTTTATTGTGAAAATCACAAAACAATATAGCAACAAAATTTTTGTACAGAAAGAAGAGCGTTTTAATGTTTCGGCAGGTCGCACGTACAGTTACCATTGTGCTGTGCAGGTTCATATGATAGAATGCAAAGATGAGGAAGCAGACAAGCATGACGATGATTTGTGGGTGGTTGACCGTTCTGGCCTCGGCCTGGACCTGATCAAGCGTAAACATTTCTCATTCACACACTCAGGAAAAGGTGGAGGAAGAAATAAAAATCTGTCGACAGCTTCTTTCTGTACTTTGTAAGGGCGATCGGCAATCGTATCTCGTCGCCAGTAACGCACGGGCACACTCTCTCACTGCCAGTGGCGTATCACAACGAACACTTGTGCTGGGTATTTACTGAAATTTCATGTCTAAAACTTGTTGATAATACCGACATTTTAATATTATCTCCTCCAAAAAATAAAATATGAGAAATCTTCTTTACTTCAAGTATATTTAAAATATTTTGTTACAAAGACAGAAACTATAATTACTTGTGATTTTAAACAGCAAAAGGAATACTAACGTCAATATATTTCGTAACATCTTCTCATTTCTATGTATGCATGTCGGTTTCAAAACGTTTTTCAACGTTGTCCGACAAATAGACTCCACTGCTTCCTATCTTCCCACTGGCCTTCATTTAGGTTTCTTTCGTTCATGGCTTTTCTTATACCTTCCATCCAGTTTTTCTTCGGTCTTCCTCGTGCTCTCTTTTGTTTCGGCATCTACTTCAATGATATTTTTGGTAATCTTCCTCCTGCCATTCTTTGGACATGGCCGTACCATGTAAGTCGGTTCTGTTCAATTTCTTTTATAATTTGTTCCTCTAATCCAATTTGTTGTCTTAATCTTCTCCTTTCTATGAACATAAACTCGTGTGTTGCTACAAAAAAATCTGTTCAGATTCTTTTGTCATTCAGTCTTGTATAAAGTATGTAAAACTGAAATGTAAAATACAGGGTTATTCAAAATGATTGTTGGGGTTTTAAAAACTTGTCATACAAAATAAATTTGAGATAGGAGTATATGTGTTTTTTTTTATTTAACAGAACAACACTCCAAGTTTTTGTTACATGCCTTACAGGTGTTCTTTGAGAATTTCTAGATCCATCGGTGCAACTACATACACCTAACTCAATGTATCATAAACAATACACTTGAGATAGGAGTACGTAGTTGCACCGATGGATCTAGAAATTCTTAAAGAGCACCTCTAAGGTAAGTAACAAAAACTTGGAGTGTTGTTCTGTTAAATAAAAATACATATACTCCTATCTCAAGTGTGTTGTGTATGGCAAGTTGTTAAAACCCCGACAATCATTTGGAATAACCCTGTATTATGTTCCCCTCATTTCAATAACAATAATAATAGAAGTAATAATATTTAATTTCAGTTGTTACAATGCTTAAGGCCATATACAGATTATCATCACGTATTCACGATGGTAGCTCTTCAAAATTTGATGCGTATGACACATATGTACAGTTCTTTTGCCTTATTAAACCATTTATGCTTGACTTTCAGTACACCCCTACATGGCTCATCTGCCCGTTGTCTGTTGTTCAGCATAGTGTGAAACTTCGTACTTCACAGTAAGGGAAGAATCAATAATGGCACTTTTTATAATACAGTGATGAAGAAACCAAAGAGTGATAAGGTAACAGAGGGCTGGAGTAAAGGTTTCTTGATTTCCAGCCTTCTGGATGAACAAATGAACATGGCTGAGTTTCTTGGGACATATAGGCTAATATGAATGGGAGAAATCAAGAAATCACACAAATTTCTAGGCTTAGGCTCTGAAGAAAAGTGACCACCTAGGGAATTTTAGCGCTCATAGAAAGATAATACTAATGTGGGTCTTAAGAAAACATTTCGTCAGGATTAGATTAAACTTGTTTGGTTCAAAACAGGGGCTTGCAGAAAGTTCTTGTGAATAGGTAAGGAATATTGACGTTACATAAGAGGCGATTGAGTCAGCGGCTATCAACGTCTTACGAAGAACTCTTAGCTCGAAAGTTGTCGCAAGCGGTAAAGCTTCTGGTTTATGTTCGGGAGATAAAGGTTTTACATCTCTGTCGGAACGCCGACTATCATAACCGACTTATTCTGCTCCAAGCAGGCAACTACCAGGACCATAACTTTGGCACACTTTCCAATTGAGACACAGTTGATACCACTATATATATATATATATAT
>Ga0131853_10020701_pt1 | contig 11943 bp, 11 predicted proteins | sample TergutLab28metaG_FD_92764 | JGI IMG/M metagenome (GOLD analysis project Ga0131853, IMG submission 92764) | Labiotermes labralis P1 segment gut microbial communities from Petit-Saut dam, French Guiana - Lab288 P1 (version 2) (version 2) | ecosystem: Host-associated > Arthropoda: Insects >...
AAGTCAGTACTCGGAAGGTCCTGCGACCGGCCACCTCGACACCGGTTTTTCTTGGTTTCCCTGTGTCTATAAGCAAATGCTGAGATGGTTCCCAACATTCCAAGTTGCCACTACATGCTTCTCGTGTAGCCCTCCCGACTTAAATCTAGTAGTAACCAATTTCATGTTTTGTTTACATGTAAAACAACCACTGCCACCAGTTAACAACCCATTGCAGTAAATAACTAAATAAAATAAAAAAATAAATAAATGTCACTTCCTACGTCATCTTCCCATCTGTTCTTTGGTCTCCCTTGTGGTCACAGTGACATCACTTTCCATTTATATACTATTTTTTACCTTTCTCTTTTCAGACATTCAATGTAAATGGCCAACCCATCTTAACTGTTGTGCTTTTATATGATTTATTAGATTCTTATGTCTCATTAATTCATCTAATTCATCGTTTGTTTTTGATTCTCCATGTACCATCTCTTTCTTTTGTAGGACCAAAGATCTTTCTTAACACTTTCCTTTCAAATACCACTAGCACATGTTACTATTGGCCTTATAATATTCCAGTTTCAATTTTGATTTCTTGGAGACCAATCTACTTTTAAAGAGAAACTGGTTTGCATAATATGCTTTATTTCCAAGTGTTATTCTATACTGGATCTGTTCTTCTATTGAGTTATCACTATTTGCGGTTGATCCGAGATATTTATAGGACTGGACTTGTTCTAGGAACATCGAGTCAATTTGTGATTCTTCTACTTTATAATTTTTCTTCATGCATCTTAGATATTTTGTTTTCTGACCATTTACAATTAGCCCATGTTGTGCCGATATTTCTTTTAGTTTCTGGAGTGTGTCTAATAAGGACTGTTTAGTTCTTGTTGTTAGCAGGATGTCATCTGCATACGCAATACATTGTTTCTGATGTGTGGTAATATTTCCTCTTAGTTCCATCTGTTTTCATATTGTATCAATAACTAAGCTAAACAAGGTTGCTGATAAGGGATCTCCTTGTTTGACTCTGCATTTTACTATAAATTCCTCTGTAAAGTCTCTGTTTACCTTAACCCTTGTTCTTGTGTGTATTAATGTTAAGGCCATTAATCTAATTAGTTTATCTGGAACATCAAATTTCTTTAAACATTCTACTAGCTTATTCCTATGAACAGAGTCAAACGCATGTGTATAATCCACAAATATGTTATACAGATCAATATTATGCTTATGGCTTTTCTCAAACATCTGTCTTACAATAAACATATTGTCTACAGTAGATCTATTTGGGTGGAACCCATTTGATTATCTTCCAGTTTATTCTCTACATTCTGCATTAATCTCTTATTCAGTAAAATAGCAAATATTTTGTATGCTATATTTAATAATGTAATTGGTCTGTAATTGTTACAATTAAGTCTATCACCTTACTTATAAATTGGACAGATAATTCCTTCATTCCATTGTTGTGGTAATTGTTCTTTATTCCATACAATCAGGATTAATTTATGTAACTTTTGTTTTAGTGTTCTATCTCCATGTTTAAGCAATTCTGGAGGTATATTATCAAAACCAGCTGCCTTGTTCAGTTTTAAATTATTCATTATAAAGCATATTTCGTTGTATGATGGTAATGGGGTTTGTGGTTGATTATTTGTCCATTCTCTTACAATGGTTTGCATATCTATAGCTTCTGATATATTAAGAATCTTACATAAATAGTTTTTCTATCTTACTAGAATTAGGTCTGGTTGGGATATAACATCATCTTCTGCCTCTTTGCATATTATTGGAAGTGTTAGTTGTTTATAGTTCCGTATTCCCTCAAAGAATTTTTTAGTTTTGTTCTTCCCGTGGTTTTCTTCTATTTGGGTTATTTATTGCTGAGCCATTTTTTTTACTTTTGTGTGCAAATTTTATTGCTTGATTTCTTTTATTAATGTGTGCATTCCAACTTATTCTTGTCTTAAGTTGTAACCATTTTTTCCTTGCTTCATTTTTTTCTTGGATGATTTTACCTCTCTTGCTGGGCCGACTACTGCGGTCTTTATCTGTTCCCATTCATCATTTATTTCTTGTTTAGGTTCTAAGTTTATCAACTTGGTATATAGCAGTTATCTGTATTCTTTAAGTTTTGATGGGTTTTGTAAGTTTATCTTATTCCATTTTAGAGCTGGTTTCAATTTTTTCTTATACACTATACATAATTTTTGTTTAATTACTGCTTTGACTAAGAAATGGTCTGAATCTATATTGGGGCCTCTCACAGTTTTTACATCTTCTATTACCACTTTTTTGTTTGCATCTGTTATTATGTGATGAATCTGACTAGCAGTATTTTGATCTGGTGACAGCCATGTTATTTTAAGTATTCTTTTATGTTGTAAATTATTACTCATAACTACCATATTATCTGCACATGCAAACTCACATAACAGTTCACCATTTCTGTTTGTTTCTTCATGTAAGGTGTGATGACCAGGTACTTAATTGTATAATCTCTTTTTTCCTAGTTGAGCATTTACATCACCTAAAATTATTATTGTATCATTTTTAGGTGTTTTGTCCAGCAGATATTGTAGATTATCATAGAACGGTTCTTTAAGTTCTTCTGTATGGAGCACATACAATAATTAACATAATTTTACTATATTTACCTTTTAATCTTAGTTCACACAGTCATTATCATATGGTTCAAACCCTATGACATAATTTTGCATTTTCTTCAAGAGTATAAATCCTGTGCCAGATTGTCCTGTTCTGCTGCTATGTCCACTGTAATATAATGAGTAGTTCTGTTTTTTGATTAAACTGGTTCCACTCCATCTTATTTCTTGTACTGCTAGTATCTCTAGTTGTGTTTTACTTATCTGTTCTGCTAACTCTGGCATTTTACCCAAGTATAATAAAGTCCTTACATTCCAGGTTCCGATGATTATTTTGTTCTCGTTGTTCTGTTTCACTCGCCTCTGTCTACATCCATTAATCAGTCTGGCAATCTTCTGCTGAGATTTTTTAGCATAATTTTTTTCTTTGGAGAGGTGGCTGGCCTAATGCAAAACCCCCAACCTGGAGGACCAGGGTTTGTATCAGGTTTGCTCCCCTAGATAAGTTGCCTTCACCACAGCTTTGGACTCCTATCTAGTCCTGCTGTAACCCTAGGGATGGGACCCATATCAGGTACTACTTCCTGGGCCAGGAAGACCTGTAGCTCACTTCAGCAGGGTCGCTACTCCCTGGGGTAGGACTGTCTCGCTTGAGAGTTCCTACTTGTTAGTGACCTCCAACCTGGAGGGCAAGGGTGTCCATTTTTGTCTGGTCCATTACCTTCGACGTGTCTGGTATGGGAGAACCTACCAGTAGCTAAGCTACCACCAGCATAGCTCTCAGGCTCATATGACCTCACAAGTCCCACTACTACGTCAAAGTAGGGACACCTTCGGTGGGGCTTCACTGTTATTGTTAACTTTAATAACAAAGTTAACTTATTGTATTCCAGTAATAACAACTACAGATGGACCTTCAAGAAATAGAGTGGGAGGGCATGGACTGTGCAAATTTGGCTCAGGAACAAGTGGAGGGCTTCTGTAAACATGGCATGGAAACTGGAGGTTCCATAAAATTATGGGGCATTTCTTGACTAGATGAAAATACAGCTTCTCAACAAGGCCTCTGCTCCAGAAAGTTAGTAATAAAATTTGCAGATATAAATAAATTTGCTTGTGCGGCTTCACGCGTGTTTCAGTTACTTCTTGGGCAGTAAAACTAATTTAATAGTATTTCCAATGGATGATCATTAATATATGTGGGCTATTAGCAATGCAGGTGTTCATAAGTAGAGGAACAACCGTACATAAAGTGCGTTGTTCAACAGTCACATATAAATGCATGAAGTGACAAATTTCCGTATCAATTACAGGGTCCAAGTAACACAACACTATAAATATTGCATATTAATTATACTTTACTATGTCGCCTTACACGGCCATCAGGTAGTCTTACAAATGCATATTGATTTGACAAACATAACAGGATGATGGTACCTAAACTACACAGATTTCCTTTAAATGTGATGCACGTAAAACTCTTGACAAAACACGGCACAGGCCTAACTGAACATATGACAAGCATGTGGCATGTTCGAAGATACCTATATCATTTTTCAGGCGCATCAGCAAACTTGCAAAAAGCAACTATTAGCTTCATCACGTCTGTCTGTCTGTCCGCAAGAACAACTTTGCTCCCACTGGATGGATTTTCATGAAATTTGATATTTGAGTATTTTTAAAAAATCTGTCAAGAAAATTCAAGTTTCATTAAAATCTGACAAGAAAAACGGGCACTTTAGATGAAGACCGATGTACATTTTTGATCATATCTCACTCAGTTCTGCTTACAATGAGAAATGTTTCAGACAGAAGTTGTAGAGAAATTCAAAACACACATTTTATGTTCTGTAACTTTTTTCAGGAATAATGCAGTTTATGAGATAATGTGGAAAAATACTGTACAGCCAGACAGCCCACATATGACAGTACAGCAGAAGCACACTGCATGCTGAATACTTAAGGCTACAAACACAAACTCGGAATATGTAATAGTTATTGCTTTTCCACTGCAACAACAGTTGCACAAATGCGCCTCAGTATCATGTTATACACACACTGGCCATCTTGTTCAAACACATTCAAAAGGCAGATGCCTGAAGTGACTATTTTTACCTCATCATGTCTGTATGTCCACCTGTCCATCTGTCTGCATGAATCACAGCAACTCTCACCAGACAGTGTTTGTTAAATCTAATATTTGGGGTATTTACTGATGTATGTCAGCACATTCCAGCACTGGTTGAAAGTAACAGATCCTTGAAGTGAACGCCTACATATATTTGTAATATATCGCCATTATCAGACTTCACAATTCAGGCAGACCATATTCTTGCAGCCAAACAAACAATCAGCAATCAAAATGCAAGCACCAGGGCACACACATATATACATACTGTACCACATACCTATTCCTGAGAGACAGTACTGACACACTGTGTTATAAAAAACACAGAAAGGCACATTTACATCACATCAGGGTTTTCCATGATAGTGTTTATGAAATTAATACAGGCACAATAACAGCACAAACACATTGCAAAAATTTATGATCTGTTTACACTTCCCAACTGTAAATGCTGCAGGAAATTAAGTTTAACCTTTTGACGCCTAATGTCAACTATAGTGGTCGTACCGCACCGCTAACCTCTAAAGTTGCATTTTATATATCTATTCAACAAATATAGGTACTGAATATTTTAAACATGGTATACACTCTTTGTTTTTTCTCTTCAAAATGCAGTTTGTTTCATAATTCTAACGTATTTGGTTCCTGTATTATTCACATTTTATATACAGAGTGTGCTAAAATTTAAAAAATAATTCCGGCGCCAAAAGGTTAATGTGTGAGTTCACTGACCCTGACACTTAAAATTTCATACAATGAAGATCAAGTTCATATCAGACTTACTCTCATTACCTTCATAACAACAATTCAACCACACTGCACTTTTAATTGACTTCAGGATATATGCAGCTGAACATTACTCAATGTATCACAACAAAATGCCCCCCACTAAGTGAAAAAAAATCTGAAAAATCAGACTGTTTTTTTACAATCACAGATTCTAAAGACATACCACATTTGATTAAAACCCATGTTTTGAATGTTCATGCGTTTGTTGATTTTACATGAACTGACACAATTTCCTATCTCCTGAGCCAGGATTTAAGAGCCCATAAAATAAATGCCTCATGTACAATCCAAACTACCGCCTTCTCTGCAGACAATAACCAAGTATCTTCCTCATCTAAACATGTACCAGTATGATGTAATATCAACAGTTGTACTGCACATAACGCACATGCTCTACACCTAGTTCACATTTAATTCTGCTCGATGTTTATGATCTTCCCCTTTTCCTAATAGAATAAAAATATGAGTTTACAAGTTCCAAAGCATAGGCAGATGTCAGTACCTTTTCTCTGCTTCCAGCTTGTCCATTCGTTTCCATAACTTGTTGACCAATGCCTCTTGTTCCTGCTCCAGTGTATTTTCCAACTCCACTTTTTCACGGCGTAACTGTTCCAAATTGCTTTGTTTTGCTAAGGTCTCTGCTTCCAGCTTCTCAATTTTGCGCATTAGTTTATTCACTAAGCATTCTTGTTCTTGTTCCAAAGTCTGCTCCAAGCGACACTTCTCTTGGCGAAGCTGTAATAAAAGAATCACCTCTAACCATTTGGCACTATAATTAAATGCCTGAGGAGCTCTAAAAGTGATGAAAATTAAAATGACTACCATGACTTTGCATGTTCTAGGGCAATGACTTTATGTGGCCTCAGCACTTTAAACTTACACTGTGCTGTGACTCGTTGCCATTTACTCAAAACAGTTGGTACTACTTACTTCAATCATGATGGTTACTGGGGTCTTTCCCAGGGATAAAACGGCCGGGGCGTGGACTTGCTCACCCACCCTCATCTAGCGCCAAGTTTAAAGAAAGAGTAGAACTATACATCTACTTACTCCCCATCTCGGTCTTCAAGACCTGTTCCAGGGTTCACTCTAACTTATGTTATCTCACAACACAACCAAAGGATATATTATTCTGCTCCCAGATACATTTCCCAGATACCAAAATGCACACCTTCTACTAGAATAAGCATGAACATGTTCTATTTGACTGCTGCACTGAGCAGCTGATCACTGTCTTGTATTACAAATTTTTGTTTAACTAGCTCAGTACTTATAAGGAACAGCCATTTGAAGAATTCCACTGCTATATTCACAGAGACTGTTTTGACTGAAGTCGGCTTACTGGACAAATATATATAAAACATGAAGCAAAAACTGGGCAAGATAAAATTACAAACAAAGTGCACAGAAACAAGAAAAAATCTCTGCAAGGATCAATAAGAGTTCATACAGATCATAAAGAGTTTACTATACTTCACTGCAAAATTCACACAAGTACTATCAGTTTAAAGCAACAAAGTTTTATACTAACTGTCCTTCCTTAAGTGAAAGTAATGTTCTGCACAAATCATTAATGTTAAACTGTAGTATTTAAAGTGTTTCACAGCTGATTTCTTCCAATTCACTCAACTAATCTCTACAAAGCAAATATCAAAGTATCTGTCAATTCATAATAAACAAGTATTTACCTGATTCAACTTTCGTGACAAATCATTGGTCAGACATTCCTCCTCCTGCTCATAATGATGCGCCAATGTCTCTTTTTCCTTTTTCAAGGCTTGTATCTTTTTGAGCAACGTGTTGCTGATAAATTCTTCCTCTTGTTCAGCCTTTGCTTGCTGCAATGAAATTCAAAATGGCAGAAAAACACATCCCACATTTCCTCTCAAATGACTACCAGCAATTCCAGTTCATACTCTTATTCTAAGCAAATTACGTCTCCTCTCTTTGTATAACAACTAACATCGACTGTTTGTTCCCTAATTAAATAAACATTTTTATAACTTACGATAAATACAGATGCTTGCCGCAATCCCCTGTTTTCTTCTTGCAAGGCCTTCACCCGTAATTTGTATGTTTCCAGCTCAACTTTTAACACCCTGTTCTGCTGCTGCAATGATTCTATACGTTTCTGAAGCTGTTCCCGTGTTACTGGAGAAGGAGGCATCATTATAGGTCCACCGTCAATGGAGCTAGAATCACTCTCACTTGCACTATCCGCCATGTTTCTCCGGGTTTACAACGTGGGTTCCGACCAAACAATTTTTAACTTTTTACAAAACTCTGTCTTCAGTTAAGAACACTGATTTAAGTACATGTCATACGCAAAAGACAACCGCACGCTACTACCTTCAACAGTCGCAATTACTGTCTTTTGCGAACCGATTAACTCTTAGTCGGCTTCTTATAATCTCCGTTATTGTCGCTTGTCAACTATTTTTTTCTGTCCCACTGACTCCAAAGGGTAAAGACAGCAACGTCCAAGCAGGGCTGTAAAGTTGTTTACACCACAGATAACTAGGTGTACACGTTCTGGGACATGGATCAGAGATCAGAGAGAATACTTCTGCTCACGGATTAAGACTACACGTTTTCAACTTTGATTTGCAATTCATGGTGACTCAACAGTCACAAATAGTTCGACAAGTAGGTCCTCACACACTGCATCTGTGAGCAGTGTGTTCGTAGAGGCCGTTCTATACCCCAATATTAATATTAAGACCAGCACAACATAATTTTCTGATGCGGGATCTCACAACATAGCTGCCAAGAACCGTGGCTATTGCCGTCGAATGGCAAATCAGTAATTCAATTATATGCGACGATTTACAGAGTACCAATCTATGTGCGATTGGCCTTAATAGCATGCCTGTAACGCAAAGACAAAATTTGATACCAACACATCATGAAGAAAGCGGCGGTAGATGCGTCGACACAGAAGCCAACAACCATCCCAGGCTTTCGTGCTGTTTTATCACTTGCATTAGCGAAATTTCGAAAAGCGACTATTAGCTTTATCAAGTCTGCACATTCGTATGGAACTCGCCTTCCTCTAACCGGATTTTCATGAAATTTCATATTTGAGGATTTTTTCAAAGTCTTTCGATTACAGTTTGGAAAGAATATGGGGTACTTTAAGACCTATTTATATCTATGATTATACCTGACTGAATTATTCTCAGAATGACAATGTTATAGACAAGACGTCTAGAGGAAATCACATATTTTACATTCAATAACTTTTTCCTGAAAAAAGTGCCATCTACGAGATACTGTGTTAAAATATGGTAGAGCCAGACACGCCACAGACTACAATATCATGCATGTGCTTTGCATGCTGGATACCTTGGGCTACAGACTCACACTCAGAAATAAATACATCTTAGCTTCCACAGTAAGAGTGATTACACAAATGACCCTCAATGTTATACCTACAATGCCTGCCTTGTATTTACCAACACACACTTACTTATGTCATTTATTTACAGATGCATTTTAATGCTATCTAATGCATCACACATACACTAGTGATAGGGTAAGTAACAAGTGAAGAGGAATATTTTACTCTATTCAGCAACTTACATTAAAATACAATGTTATATATACCAAATAAACCATAGACATTGCTCAATATGCACAGCTTACATGTACTACTTGGCCAGACAACTGACATTAAAAGCAAAGTACATAATCTGGGAGTCAACAGATCAATTTGTTGTATTTCAGACATTAAAAATAATCCCCACAGTCACTACATCCTTCCTGAAAAGACCTGGATCGCAAAAGTGAGATTGCAGCTCCTACTTTTTTTTGCACATTTTGTTTCCAGGAATCCCTGTACAAGAAGGCCTCTTTTCAAGTGAGTTCTTTTCGCATGATTTTGCCTTAATGGGATTTGAAACTTTACACCATTTTTCAATTTGTGATAAATTTCGCTTCAACATGATTTGGCATACACAATCCAGTGCTGCTTGTCTTGTGTTGGAGGCTAGCAGAAAGTGATGTGACTGTTACGTGTGTGGATTGATTATGCTGGTGATATAATTACGTGGCTGACATAATTCCCCCTTCAACATCATTGGCTGTTGTTATTAAAATAAGCGAGAAACATAAATAAGCATCACTGGTGCAATCCAAGTGAAAAATTGGCGAAAGACAATCGGTATTGAAGAGAAATTAGATATAGTAAGTCAACTTGAGAGGGTAAACAAATTGTTCACATATGTCACAATGTTAAGACTGGCTCATAATAGCATATGTACAATTTGTGATAGTGCTGATACAATTAAAGGAACTACTAAGTCAGGAACTAAAGTGTTTGAGTAGCAGAATGAACAAGACCAAAAACTATGGATGTGCGACTTACATTTGTATTGTGTTAGAAATCAATATATGGTATAGAAATGTATATAGTACTGTACACATATACTGTACAGGTCCATACGTCCACTAGTGGTATAGTCACACATCATATAGGATCAGGCTGTCAGTTACCGAACACACAGGAAATATGCTGTTTAAATTCTACTGTGTTCAATTTGTGCAGTTTTTCAGGAACTGTCAACATACTAATTCAAGTGTGTAGAAATAAGCCATCAAAAGTATATTGCAATCCTTAAATATATGTCCACAAGACTCATATTTACTAAGACCACTAATTTGGTAACCCTTTTTTGCAGTCTGAATTTGGTATTACTTTCATTAACCCCACCCCCAAAAATTATATCATATCTCAGAAGTAGATGAAATGTGCGTAATAAATACTTCTTATCATATAAGGGCTCATACTGCCTTTAACAATTTAATAATTTAGTTTCTCAATTTTGGACATAATAACCATATTTTGTTATTCATTACTAACCAAGATGCAGGTGTAATTGTGGGAATTGCTACAAGATATGACCAATTAAACATGTAACATCCCAGGAGCAAACTGTACTTCTTTTGTTTAAAGACATAGGCAGAGGAAATGCAAGAAGCTGACATGATCTATATAGCAGATCTACAATTTTAGGCTTCAAATCCTCTCTTACCAGTATCACAAATGAAACATATGCATGTACCACGAGGTGCTTAAACACACAGCTTTTACTTTTGTAATTTAACTTTATAAGTTAACTTAATAAGCACTTTTCTTTTAATTTAAATGCATTTAAGTAATTTTCTGTATATGATTAACACTCTTCAAACTGAAATATGAATAAAAATGATGTGGTATGTGCACCACCGGTTAAAAAGCACTGAAAATACAGCATCAGAAATTGAACTTTACATTTCAGTCAAATGCAAATGTGGTGGTCAATAAACAATCACAGCAGTGAATTTAATTCATGCGTAATTATACATATTTTAACCATTAATGACTCATATTTGTTGGGAATTTTAGGATTCCTTCTGTGTCCGCAAGAGTGTGTCACCGAGCCCTACCACATGCCAGAGAGGAATGAAACCTAATTTGTGACTGTCTGTTTCTGTGAAATGCATTCTATACATCTCCATGTACATCTAAGTCTTCCAGCACTTCTTTCCACTAGCAGTATACAATGAATATCTTCCTGCAGTTTTCAAAGAGCAGGGCACATGTATTCCATACATACTGTTTCAGATTTAAATAACGATGAAGAACTGGCCTGATAGCACCATGCAATATTGTTAAAGGCTCAGAAAGGAACCAGGGCTTCAAACTGGAGTGTACACAAAAATACAGAAACAATCTGAGCACTTAAGAGCCATGAACACTGTTTTTATTACACACATTACAGTATGAATTATATGGCTGGTTATGTCAGCTCTCATCTCAACCTGAAATACATGTCCAGTGCATCTGCACCAAGATGTCTATCACATTTTGTTTTGCCAGTGTGCTGTGACTGAATGTCTTGTACATTAAAAAAAAGAGTTACAGGCACTGTCCATCAACTTTGTCATGGATATGCAGATGTGTGCATGGGTGGCAGCAGTCAAGAGGCTGTGGAATGCTGCAACGGACTGACAGCACAGTGGAAAATTGATCCTCAAGTAGCACTCGAAAATATTTATGGAACAGAAACAGGATTTTGTGGAAAACAGAACTTTGTCAGTTTCTATGGAAATTCATATTTGTACACGTACCATTGTTTGAACATAGTAAACACAAAGACATTCTTGTTGATACAGTCCTAGCACATAAATAACATGCACAATACTTTGCATTATAGAAAGACATCAGTGAACGACCTGGTTGAGAGGATCAGCTCTGATACTTGACAAGTCCAATCGTGAGTCTAAATTTTCATCAAGTTCACCAACAACGGCCCTGAAATAAGAAAACTTATGTATGCATTATGAGACAGACAGATACAACAAAAAAAAAAAAAAAAGACACTGAAAAAAAATATACAAACCCCCCAATTTTTAATAGAGACCAATATTTACGGTGTAACTAAATGTAAA
>Ga0131853_10020703_pt1 | contig 11941 bp, 5 predicted proteins | sample TergutLab28metaG_FD_92764 | JGI IMG/M metagenome (GOLD analysis project Ga0131853, IMG submission 92764) | Labiotermes labralis P1 segment gut microbial communities from Petit-Saut dam, French Guiana - Lab288 P1 (version 2) (version 2) | ecosystem: Host-associated > Arthropoda: Insects >...
ACAGCACAACACAGCACAGCACAGCACAGCACAACACAGCACAGTACAGCACAACACAGCACAGCATAGCACAGCCCAACACAGCACAGCACAGCACAACACAGCACAGCACAGCACAGCACAGCACAGCACAGCATAGCACAGCACAGCACAGCATAGCACAGCACAGCACAACACAACACAACACAGCACAGCACAGCACAGCACAACACAGCACAGTACAGCACAACACAGCACAGCATAGCACAGCACAACACAGCACAACACAGCACAGCATAGCACAGCACAACGTAATGGATCTCAAACCGTGGCATCTTTTCCTTTTCTGGTTCACGGCTCTCAGAAGTCTGGTGGAGGTTGCGAGCGGTTTAGAAGAACATACGTTTCAGGACTGAGTTCGTCTCTCCGGAAGGGGTTTCAAAACATGCCTTCTCTTCGAACTTTTGTTGTTCACGCTACTGGTAATAGAAACAACACTGTAGGACTATTGTGTTCCCGCACCGACCCAACTAACAGACGCTTTCAAACAGACCGTTACAAAACTTCTACTCATTTTCATTGGAACGGAAAGATAAGTTTACCTTACAACAAAAGGATCCTACATTACCCCTGCGTCTGGGACCGCAAACCTGAGTCCTGAAGTGTATATACTTCATTCCGGGCACGTTTGAAAACCAAGAAAATTCACGGCCGAAATATGTTGACATCTTAAATCTTGCATGTACAGTGTTGCTGGTACTGCGAATGTATCTCTACAACATGTAAGCGGTAATTTTAACCTCATAAATGAAATGAAAAAAACGGAGACTGCTTGTCTAATTCCCTTTACACTTCAGAGCCGACTAACATTATTTTTCTACATATCCACAAAACTGTGGGATATTTCAAGCTACATTACTACCAATTTCCTCTGTCTTTTAAATCACTATTGTTGAGATTACAATATTTTCAACTACAATATTCTTTCATCTCCACTCCTTCGGCTTGGATCCTAAAAGCATCAAAGTTTAGCCTTCCTCCTTCATTAGGCCTGTAATGATTAACTGTGAACCGAATTATTCAAACCACGGCTTAAGCTGCTTTGATCTCGAAACTCTATATTCTTCGTTTTATGCTGACCTTGTGGTACCATTGTGTTTTCTGAAACCTCTTTGATTGTAATAAAATTAACCAAAACTGTGAATTGCTTAAATTTTCATATTGTTTAACTAAACACACTTAGGTAAATTTCACATTCAATTTACCTGTCAAATTTTGAATATATTGTATGAAGCAATAAAATATCTTTCTAAAGATAATTTCAGCATGAAGAAAATAAATAAGAATTTTAATGTATTTTAGGCTAGACTCTCTTTTCCAAATACAAAAACACTGCAAACTTAATTGGAAAGCTCCATGTTTTGTTATTGTATAATAACCCCTATGAAGACCCGTAGTAAGCTTTGCAATGTGCGAGAAATAAAAATATTACATTAAATATTATACGAGAGAGTTGTGTTTGACAGTTTTAATTATCAACGTTTCATAAATATAATGGAATGAGTAACACAATAATTAATTAAACCTTTTAATTATCCTAGAGAAATTGCTTTAAAGTCTGCGCATGACAAACGCAAAATCAAAATTGCACAGGGAAAATGACGACACTCAATGAGACCAAAAGTTTCAAACGTTCATTTCATATACAGTGTGTTAACGAAGATCTTTTCTGTAGCTTTCCTTTGGTATTCGGAATGTATGGATTGTGAAAGCTCCAAGATTCTTGTTATATTTAAGTGAAACCTTTCGACTTTGTTCCTTAATAGAAGTTCTGTGCTAAAAGGTTTTCTCTTCGATGGTCAGATGGCAGGCAGACGTGCGGACAGGAAAGACGGGCGTAATGTACGTTCCACTAGAAATTGAACCACTTTCAATAAATCGAAAGGAGAAATAAATTCAGAGACAGGAGACACTAAAAGTAAAGGGTGGAAAGGGGAAGAGAGGAAAGAAATACACCGACAATGTTCAGAGTTATGGTCAGTAACCATTTGCAGAAATAAGGTTGAAAGAACAAACATAAAGGAGCCTCAAGTTTATTTAATTTAAGATGTGTGTTATTCTTTAGTCACTTTAAAAAAATTGTTAAAACCGAATATTAGTTTCTTATGTCCAACTATCTGTCTCTTGACATGGAACAACTCAGGTCCCACTGGTAGGAATTTCACGAAACTTGATATTTGAGGGGTTTTCATTATATCAAGAAAATCGGGCAATTTACATGAAGACCTAAATGCATTTATGATGTTTTTTTTAATCCTTCTTAGAATAAGCAATGTTTCAGGCAATTTTATCGAGAAAATCAAAACCTACTTCCGGGAAGTTATGTCATTTATGAAATATCGTAAAAAATGTAGTACATTTAGAAGGGCCACTAAAGATTACGTAATGCTGTGCAGAGGAAATGCAATTTGCTTCCTGGATGCCAAAGGTAAGAATGGAGACACACAATGAAAGTATTTAATACCTCATTGCTTCTCACAGCAACAATGTTCACGCGAACGCGCCTAAGTATTACGTTATACATACATTGCCAGCCGTTATTAATTATTACTATAATACACACATAATATTATCCTCACATCACCTCATATTCGTGAACTGGTGTGGTCCAGTCAGGCGACGGACGAGCTCGGAATGCTAGGTGTGTTATTAACGTAATGAGGTAGATCAGTTCCGTTACAGGCTTGAGTGGCCCAGAGGGCTCCAGGAAGTTATGGTTCCCAGATTACGTTCCAGTGCCCCAGGATAGTGGTAAGGTTGTCAGCCTTACGCACCGGCCGCTTTTATCTCCAGGAAATACTCCTGGTACTCATCTCTGTTAGAGGCTGAGTCGACCCCAGAGCCATAGTGCGATCGGAAGGATTATATGTCAATAAAAATGTCAATGACACCAGATGAGATCGAACAAGCGACTTTCTAATAACGTAATAAATGAAACAAAACTTTGCAAATTGAGTCAACAAGGAAAATAATTTGAACATTCAAATGTTTAAGTAATTTAGGACAATATTTGTTCCTTCCAGTCACTTGACGATTCTATTCTATATAGCCGGAAGCCATTCTCATGTACGGACATTACAAAATGTAGACCAACCACTCCATGCGCTTCTAACCTCCTGTCCCAAGAATTGGGAGGTTTTTTTAAGCGAAGACATAGCAGAGAGGAACGCAGAGGATATGGGACTACTTCCGTTTTGAGGTTTTGTTTTCTTTTAAAAAAATATTCTCTGTTGAAACTTATCCATGTTTTGCACACAGATGTCACGAGTTAAGCCAGCTACTTCCGTCTTGTGCCGAGGTTGAGAACGTAAGGTTTAGTGTAACAATTATGACATCAATAACACAAACATATATTAATTAGCAACTTACAAAAGCTAAATTCTTGGCAACATGTTTCAACTACAAGAAATGTAGCTGAAACATTTTGCCAAAATGTTAACATTTTGTAAGCTGCTAATTAATATATGTTATTGACGCAATAATTGTTATATTTTGCAACACAACGGAATGGCTCCTATTAAATTATAAGGTTCAGTACCTCCACTAGCTATGCAATTGTGTGATAGGGTGCATAATTAACCTAAAGACAACTATACTTACACATATTAGTCAATTACATAAGTCTGGTATATAATAACACGACGTTTATGTGGATTCTAAATGATGTCTCAACGCGTAATTAATTTTCAGTTTGTAATATACATTGTGGGTGAAAATGAAGTTCTGTTCTCGATATAGACATTAAATTATGTACTCAAATTATAGTTATAGAAGTGATAGTAATAATTTTGTTTTTAATGTGCAGTCTGTGACGGATAGCGGACCCATTTTCGGGCATGTAACTGCTGTCGCAAAACTACGAGTCCTCAAAGCAGAAAAGGCTGACTGTCTCTGCTATATTTAACGACATTCATAGACGGTGCGTAACTGCATTTATTTTCTTACGCTTATTTCACTTTGCATTACTACATTCAGAAACATTTGTTTCCAAACGAACATGGCTGCCACAAAACGTATATTTATTCAAGGACAAAAACAAGCAAATTTAAGTGATCCTAATAGTGGTATAAACTCTTCACCAAAATGCACAATGTGAAGGGAATTACAAGAGAAGTGCTACTTCCTCGTCCACAGTTATTTCATCTCGTACAACAGCGGAATACCATCAGGACACGGCGAATTTTTCACGTCAGCGACACGCCTATTTGCGTCAAGATTAATGTCTTTATGAGTGCAGAGTGAAGCAGCGTGTAAAGGAAAAATGGTGCTCACTAAGGCTGACAGTGTTTATTTAGGTCTGTTCCGTTCAAAGGTTCTTATATCGTAAGTAAAAAAAAAAGTCTGGCCAATAATTAAGAATGCCAAATATCTGTTATCAAATTACACACACTAAGGAAAGTAGGTGAATTTTGTGGTTCACATAAGCGACAAATGTAAGATAAATTACACTGCGATATTCTAGGAAGTGTGTCATCCCCGTTGTGTGTGTGTGTGTGAAACTAGGAAACGGTATGTAGTCAAACACAACTAAATCAATGAGGTGTATTTAATGACTGTGATGGAAACAACTACATGTTTCGGCCTGTATTGGCCATCATCAGTTTGTCTAGGGAACTTAAGGGCTAGCTATATGAATGAGCGCGCGCATGCATATAGCTAGCCCTTAAGTTCCCTAGACAACCTGATGATGGCCAATACAGGCCGAAACATGTAGTTGTTTCCATCACAGTCATTAAACACACCTCAGTGATTTAGTTGTGTTTGACTACATACCTTTTCCTTGTGTGATATTCGTTTGCAGTTCTATATAGAGGGTGAAAAACGACTAATTTAAGTATTTGTTTGTGTAACTATCTGCAATAAGGGTGTCAGACTCGTGGCTGATGGTAGTGACTGTGTTCTGTATTCGGTCAAAAAAAAATCCAAGTTAAAAAATTAAAAATATGTGTTTATATTTCACTTACGTTACAACGGCGTAGCACCAAGACTTGTTGGCATGACGGACCGGCATATACTGAGGATTTTTGTTGGGAAAAAAATTTCTGTAAAGATTGAGTATAAAGGGAAGGAAAAACCGCTCAGTAGAGAAAAATTGCTAATGAGTTGCTTCATAATTTTATCTGTTGGCATCCTTACAAAATTGTGATATTGAAGGGAGTGTTATTGACAGAATATGTATAACCTGTGGAGTAGATAAATTTAGAAGTATTATAAAAGTTTAGTTTCATAACCTGGAGGTAAAGGAATTCTTGGGAGTAGCAGGCATTAGCGGAAAGGATAACTTTAAAATGTATATGGAAAAAGAAGTTCAAAGCTGAGCCTAATTCGGGTTGCTTAGGGTGGCGTATAGTTTTTGGCTTTGGTGGTTAGGTTAACGATAACTCGTATTCATAAAGGCCGGGGTATCCAGATCACATGTATACTTACATCTTTTAAAGAAAGAATAATTTTTCACAGTGTTAGAAATATGAATGTGATAATTCCGTTCTTCTGAGACGCGGTACTGCTTGTTGGCTAAGTAGTTCCTAACGTTTCGATGCAACCGATCACTAAACACAGGTGTGAAAACTCTAAATTTAATATTTAGCTTGCTCTTATGTGCCATAAATTGTAACATAATTAGCTAATCCTTGGTGCAATATTTTCAGTGGTAATAAAGAAGTAGCCGGTCCCAGTGGCCGCGCGGTCTAAATCAGCACAACGGCCGCTCGACTGCTGAGATCGTGGGTTCGAATCCCACCGAGGGCATGGATGTTTGTCTGTTGTGATTGTTGTGTGTTGTCAGGTAGAGGTCTCTGCGACGAGCTGATCACTCGTCCAGAGGAGTCCTACCGACTGTGGTGCGTCGTTGTGTGTGATCTAGAAGCCTCAAGAATGAGGAGGCTATGGCCAGCGTTGGGTCGCAGCGCCATGGGGGGAAAATAAAGAAGTAAGCTACATTTCACGGTGTGTGGTTTGTAGTTGTTTTTGTTGGTTTAGTTTTAGTTATAGTATCTTCTGAATTAAATAGCAGTAGTAACGTAAAATATTCATCAGTTGTTACTGGTCTGCATCGAGTCATAAACAGGTATGATATGTACTCAACTCACATAACACATCTCATTATTATTTCAATCTTTGATGAGTGACGCGCAATTTGGTTTATATCTAATTAAACGAACGGACAAGCGAATATGAGGTTTCTCTAATTTTCCTTCTAACCCCAGTCATATTTTGATGCTACTAGCACATGAAATTCCACGAACTGGTGCCCACAACATGAGTCAGATGGCCAACTGCTGCTTACTTATACTGAGCACCAACATAAGTAGATCTGAGGGGGCACAAAAGGGAATACAGCCAATTACATGCACTATATCAACCGGCACATAACCTTGTGGGTAAAGGCGCAGAGAGAGTGAGAGAGAGAGAGAGAGTTATAGTTCTGGACTGAGCTTTGCGCTCCTCAAAAGCGGGGAAATAATATGGAAGCATTCGCAGAATTCAGTGCTCAACTATACTTGGTACGGAATAATAAAACCGATATTTAAGTTGCAAGGCGTTGAAGCGTATAGAAGCAAATGTACTTCTTTTGTTGTGGTAAATGGCGTTTAACTTGGCGGGACAATTGAATACGTTCTGTGTATTTGTATGTGCGTTACGAGCAATGCATTTAGCATCCAAGTAAACTACAACTGTCAGAGGTAAAATGGAAAAATTCTCTTTTATATTTTCAGCATTGAAGTTCTTTTAAAAATTTACTTCATACAAATAAATAAGAACACTCTTTATAAATTCTGGTTACTTCACTACCCACACCATATTGAAGCTACGTAAAGCTGTATGTATGGTAAAACATACATATAGAATCTACCACTATTAAATAAATAAATAAATAAATTGGGAACTTAGGTTTTGGCTTCAAGACATCAAGAAGAGCTTCCTGTGGTCGTTTTTAAAACCGCAATGAAAATTAGGATAATATAAGAGGCGGGGTGTTTTCGAAAACCCGGGCGAATATTAAATTTTCCAAGACGACTCTGCTCCTTGGAGCTTTTAACATGGGTTTGTATGACACAGGACTGATGCCAAAATTGATACTCGTTTCATTGATCTTTCGAGGTATGAAATGAAGTTAAAACAATTCAATTATGTCGTGTTAGAGCTGAATGTGACCATCTCTTGTAGGAATATGCACTTGGCCATTGATCAAAGATGCAACATTGGTGTCGAAGATTCAAAATTCATAGTTTGTTCTCTGAGCTGCCAGATTCAAAACTTTAACCAGCAAGCGTTTTATCCCGAAGGAATATATTAGTAATTTTACTCAGTCATTTGCTCTAAACAATAAATTTTGAATATAACTTTATAAATAATCAGTACAATTCTTTCATTATTCACAATTATATTGTCATTCTGTCATGTGATGATTTTAATAAGGAAGGGCTTTTTAGTAAATCTAGACCCAGTTGTGAAGTAACCTAAAGCTAGACCCAGTGTTTCCCCTAAATGTACAGACTATGTAGTACGAGTTCAGAACAAATTTCCTGATAATGTTTGGGCCTAAGAGCGATGACGCATGAGAAAATTCTTGTAAAAAAATGAAGCAAGACACGTGGGATAAGCAGGGAAGTTAATTCTTTAGAGTCTTTAGAGTGGTTTGTGTGTACAATTGTTGGTGATTTGTAAGTTACGAGATCTAGTATTACAAATAGTACTTAAAATATTAGTGGTAATTCCATATAAAATATATTATAAAGATAAAATACCGATATGATATTTTACATTTTGAGTATTAAACAAAACAAAATGGTTTTGCTTGTAGGCTGGAAGTTCTGGCGTTGATATCTGGTGGTGATCTTTTTGAGGGTGAAGTGTTCTCTTCGTGGTCAGTGTAGATTCTCTGTGGTGGCAATTGTATTTAACCGGTATCGTTTAAGTTTCCTGTGCCTGTGTAGAAATATCATATCATAACCTGAAGATGACTTTGTATACGAGCCGAAACATGTAGCAAGAAATAAAATTAAGACTTCTAATAAATTGAGTATTGTGTATATAATATAATATTATATATATTATATACAATGTACATTATATATTATTATATATACATTATATATATTATATAAAATTACATACATAATTTTACAATTTTTTAATTTTACATACACATACTTCCTGTTTTTTAAAATGCGGAGAATTGCTTGAACAGGCAAAGAACTAGTTGATTTTAAATATACTTACAGATTTACAATTCATAGGCGGTTCGTAGTAGTTACTAGATAATTATGTAAGGTGTATCTGCCAAAAGAGCATTGGGGAGGTAGTAGAGTTTTTCAACCCCTTTTCATGTCACGCCCTTTTTGAACGGACTGGTCCCTATTTTTTTTTTCATTTCACACTGTGCTGAAGACGTTGATCATTGCAGACATATCGACAGGCTGTTAATTCAGAACGAAATGGGGAAATTCTTATTTCCCTATGACAGATTTAATACGAAACCTTCCTAAACATTTTCGCCTTCAGTTGACTAATTTTTTTTATGGAACTTTAATAACCCTCTGACTATATTTAGGCCTACATCCATGGTCAGAGTAACAAGTGAGTGCTATTAACATGGGTGACCGTATCGCGTTACAGACTGGAAAATAATAAAAAATAAACAATATCATAAAGCAGTGACCTACTCGATAAACTGATATGCAGCCATTTGGTCGAAAATTGCCACAAATATTAAGAGAGCAAGTTTCGTTTTCTGTTCTCTACAAATTCCTCTTCTGGTTCATGTGAAAGGTAAAGCAGTCCAGTTACAGGCCTGGAGTGGCCCAGAGGGTTCCAGGAAGTTAAGGTTCCCAAATTTCATGACAACGGCACAGAATAATGGTAAGGTTGTCAGCCTTACGCACCGGCCGCCTTTACCCCCAGAAAATACTCTTGGTACTCATTTCTGTTAGAGGCTGAGTCGACCCCAGGGCCATAGTGCGATCGGAAGGATTTTATGTCAATGAAAAATTCCAATGACACCAGCTGGGATCGAACCAGCGACCTTCCGATTCTGGTTCATGTAGATTAGGCAAACCTCTAAGCTCTACCCACATAAATTTTCGTCTAAAAATGTTCTTTTACTGGAATGTAAGAATTCCTCTTTCCCGACTAAAATAATTTATCTTTCCTCTGACATGACCGGATTATATAAATTTTCTTTACTTGTTACTCGAATACTGACTTCTAAAAATTCTAAATTACGAAGGCAAAAATTTATATAATATTTTAGAAAAATGAATGAATTTACGATACCCAATTTCGGTGTGATTATTCTTGAAGGCGCAGTTACTCATCTCTAGATACGTTCAGTAAATGCTGCTATTATTTTCATATTCTTTGTTAAGAAATAATAATCATTACGAGCACCTGACTGTAAGGACATGTCCCAATTTTTTGTTTAAAAATTACTTAAATTTGACATCGGAATGGTTGCTATATCTACAATTAATTTCAACAGATATTTCTGATTTCGCGCACATTTTTTATTTGTGAGTCTCTTATGACTTTCGATTAGCAACCGATGTTGTTTCCACACAGGTTTAATTGACTGAGTGTTGCAATTTTTACAGTAAGTTTGGAACTAAACACTTAAATATCAAAAGGTAAAGTGATCCAGTTACAGGCCCGGTGTGGCCCATAGAGTGGGTAAAGTTATAGCTCTACTGTTCCATGACCGCGGCACTAGAAGGCGGTGAGTGGTCAGCAGCACGCCCCGGCCGCATTTTACCCCCGGGAAAGACCTGGTACCTATTTTATAGGGCCGATCTGGACGGGTGGAAGATCTCGTTCACACCGGGATTCGACCCCGGATCGTCCAGCCCGCTCTCAGTAGCTATACCGACTGAGCTACCGGGCCCACAAATACTTAAATATTTCCTACATGAAATTCATGTTTTAAAAGGAGATAGTTTGTTTGTTCTGTGATTACTATCGTGACGTGTTCAGTGTCTCCGCACGAATAGCGCTGAATGGTAGGTTGATTTGTTAACCTTTTGGCGTCGGAATTATTTTTTTTTAATTTTAGCACACCCTGTATATAAAATGTGAATAACACAGGAACCAAATACGTTAGAATTATGAAACAAACTGCATTTTGAAGATAAAAAAACGGAGAGTGTGTACCATGTTTAAAATATTCAGTACCTGTATTTGTTGAATAAATATATAAAATGCAACTGTAGAGGTTAGCGGTGCGGTACGACCACTATAGTTGACATTAGGCGTCTAATGGTTAATAACAAAAGAGCGTTCGAGAAGAAAGTGATCGTAGCCTTAAATACACATTTTGCCTGAATGTTCCTGCAGGGACTGAGGAATACCAAGAAACATGCTGCCACAATACCCAACTGGTACAGCGAAATTAATGTGACTTTTTATAATGTGACTTTAGCAAGGACGATATGACTCCCTGATGAGGGTCCTAGGACCGAAACATGTCGGAGCGTTTTTAAAGATTTAATGTGTAAATTTTATAAATTTTATATATGTGCAGTGGTTGGTATAATAATTGAGTAACTCGAAAACATGCACGGTGTAACAATGAAAATACCAGCATGAAATGAAACCCGCCTGCAATGGGAACAAATTTAAACCCTTTGTGCTTTCGTTATAATCAAGTTGCACTGTATAATTAAAAATGATGTCCCCTACTCAAATTTTCCGATATCCTTCGTTGGGCGTTTATATCACTTCCTTTTATTATCTTCTCTGTCTCTCGCAGCTTTCATTAGTACGATTTTATCTGTTACAAATATTTGCTTATTTTAAGAACGAAATAGCTCAGAGAAATGCGTTTGTAAATACACGCTTTAAATATCTGTCCATCTTCCTTTTAAAAATTGCCTTCATTTACATCTCTCGGGCGTGTTTATGAATTTTTAAACAAAATAAAATGAATTATTCTGAATAATAACCCGTACAGATACCCAAATGAAATTTTATAAAGCTGTAGCTAGATCATCACTAATATGTGGCAGCGAAACTTGGGTAACCACTAAGAGAGACATGACAGGCCTAGAAGCTGCAGAGATGCGATTTCTAAGAAGTGTTACGGGATACACAAGACTGGATAAAATAAGAAGCGAAGTCATAAGAAAAGAACTGGAGATCTCTGGAATACAAAACGTGAGACTCAAATACAAACAAAACTGGATCATCCACCTCGAAAGAATGGACAACACCTGACTGCCGAAACACGCCATCAAATACAAACCTCGAGGAAGAAGAGACCGTGGACGCCCCAGTAAACGATGGCAATGCGTCGATGCCGGAACAGGTCAAACGACCTAATCCATGGAGGAAGATGATAATGATACTCTGAATAATGGAAGATAGCCAAGAGAGACATGTGCCATGTTCAAAACAGGTCATAAGTTACCCTGCAGAAGCCATGAAATTGAAGTTAATCCATTGAACTACAGACGGACGATTTGTCGTTGATAACAATATACTAACAATTTCACTAAAATGACAATAACTGAATCCAGTATTTACATTTCCTGGCCGGTACAACGTAACCACTGAATTAATTAAATAGAAGTTGGTCATCGATGTGAGATGGAGAATTTGAATTAATAGTTCTGATAGTGGTGACTGAATTCACTTATTACAGTTTCACTGACTTCATGTTAGGAACCACAGTTAGTATCCAGTTAAGGGAATGAGAATTGTCATGAAGTGAGTTACTGAATTGTCGTGAAGTGAGTTACTGATTGTCGTGAAGTGAGTTACTGATTGTCGTGAAGTGAGTTTCTGAATTGTCGTGAAGTGAGTTACTGAATTGTCGTGAAGTGAGTTACTGAATTGTCGTGAAGTGAGTTACTGATTGTCATGAAGTGAGTTACTGAATTGTCGTGAAGTGAGTTACTGAATTGTCGTG
>Ga0131853_10020704_pt1 | contig 11940 bp, 5 predicted proteins | sample TergutLab28metaG_FD_92764 | JGI IMG/M metagenome (GOLD analysis project Ga0131853, IMG submission 92764) | Labiotermes labralis P1 segment gut microbial communities from Petit-Saut dam, French Guiana - Lab288 P1 (version 2) (version 2) | ecosystem: Host-associated > Arthropoda: Insects >...
ACACACACACACACACGTACATATATATACATACATACATACCTTGCAGTCTTACGTATTTTTTGAGTAATATTCATGTCCTGAATTTAATTTAATACACAAAAATCCACCTGCCTCAATACGCATATTTTCTATTTTCTCGGTTGTCTCAAAAGCTGCTGTTAAGGCTAAGAGTATTAAATATTTTTACGTCTGTGGTTTAATTTCTGTAGATTTGTTTTCCTTTACCCCACACAAGAAAAACCCTCAGATGTTGTTGTTGTTGTTGTGACAAGGTTAGATTGCCGTTTGCGAGCTAATCGTGTGTTCTATAAAGCATTGTAACTTGCTCGAGCTGAAGGCGAACTGGAATGAGCACTGAGAAAGCACTGTTTGATCAACACGATTTCGGGGGAGAGGGCCGTACGGAGAAAAAGGTAGCTGGATGTAGAATTACTTTCATAAATCAAAAGAACATTATCACTTTTTTGTTTCTTTTTAATTTTGTCTAACCTGTATTAAACTACATTATGGCATGCCAAGGTAAGTGTAACCGTGCTGTAGTTACGCAGACATAATGTTCCTTTGGGAAGTGCCCTGCCCCTTTGCTTGCAACTAAACCATGTATTTTCTGCTTCATATAGGCTAGCGTTAACACGAGGACTTTTTTTAATCAATCATATCATTACAATTCATACCTCAGGAAGTACATAAAGATATCTATTAGATCTATAGTTTAACAGTTTGCCAATAAAAATTTTGTGACCAAAGTGCCCGTTTTTTTTTTTAATTTGGACAAGTGACGATCAGAAATCCAAGCAATTCATCGCGGGTAACAAATCAGATTGCAAGCAATGGTTGCCTTACCGAATCGTGTATCCAAGCAACAGCTCCATTTAATGCGACTAATTATTGTTACAACACTGAGAAAATTTCACACTTTAGAACATTTGGGACTATTACCTCCCGAAGCATCCGGCATCTGCTTCTTGAACGTCTCTGCCTCATTAATTGAAAACGAGCTGAACAAAGAGGGTGTAGTGTAATGTGGTCATGCAGCAAAATCAAAACAAACTCTAACTGCGGTACAGTCTGGTACTAAACTGCTAAACAATCCAGCTCTCTGCAGCAGAAGTAGGCGAAAGTTGGTCACTGCAATATGTACTTAAACACCAGGCAGTGTAGCATTAATTAAAAACGGGATTTTTTTATATCAATCGTATAAATGTCTGTTCAAAATAAAAGGAACTAATGTACACACAGTGCCCATCTCAGTGGCCGCGCGGTCTAAGGCGTGGGTCTACGGCCGCTCGCTTGCTGGGATTGTGGGTTCGAATCCTGCCGGGGGCATGGATGTCTGTCTGTGTTGAGTGTTGTGTGTTGTCAGGTAGAGGTCACTCGTCCAGAGAAGTCCTAACAACTGTGATGCGTCGTTGTGTGTGATCTAGAAACCTCGTTAATGAGGAAGCCATGGCCCGCGTTGGGCCGCAGTGCCACAGGAAAAAAAAATTTACACAGTAATTATTTCAGTAAGTTCTACAAAAAGAAACATCAGAATCGAACACTAATCAAGACATGTTTCCCGGGTACCTGGTCGCCCGGGGCGTCTTAATTTTGTAGAGCGGCGCATAGTATCTTCCAGCACAATTAATGCATTTTTTCCCTCTTAAGTTGAGGCATTCCCGTTGTGTATGTAACAATAAGTTAAGGATATTGTAGGTCGAACATAACTAGTTTATTAGTTCGGGTGTTAATGAAACAACATGTTTCGGCCTACTCGGAGGCCATCATCAGGTTTACAATGTTGGCTCTAAGAGACTAATAATAATGTGAGTAGCGGATGTTGAGATCTCATCATCATGCTTTACAAAGTATATATGAGAAAAGACTGTGTGTATAAGGGTGCTGAAATATGGTGACTGGTGTCACCTAAGCAGATAAGGTGGGGGTCCTGCGTGCGTGTACTTGGTATGCAGTATCCTAGGCGGGGTTCTTCGTCCTTGGGCTCCGTTAGCCCACCGCTGTTGGCGTTGGAGTGAGGGGGACTTAGATGGTGATTCGCAGGTGTGTCTGGCGCACGTATGTGGTTAGGTTTGTGCCATCCTAGGGGTTCTCATGTGCGAGCGTGGTGGTGTGTGTGGTCCTTTTCGTCTTGCGGATAAAGCTGGCTTCGGAGATCTGTAGAACACGCTTATGGTGTGTTGGTTCTTGGTGTGTTTATCGCTGAGATGCTGAATATTGTGAGTGGCACTGACACAATCTTGTATTGCATACGGAGATCACTATGGGATGGCGTCTTGTGTGTTGATTATCCACTGTGGTGCTGGGTGTTGAGTGTAGCACTGACCAGCCTTGTGTACGGAGATTACTATTTAGGTATATGCTGTCACTGCACTATTATCGTGGTATTATTCTTGTCTAGTCTAGTTAAGGTGTGTGAAAATTATCCTGTGCTGTATGTTTGCTTTGTGTAACCTACATTATCCTTAACTTATTGCAGTTTTTCCATCTTGCATACAAAAACGTTTATCAGGCCACAGACATATAGCAGAACGTGTCAGATAACAGTGAGGTTAACAGGTCACTCAAGGATTGTGGGTGCTCGGTCACCCTTCTATATCTTAGAATTTGATAGCTCCTAGATTTTTTAAAAATGTATGGACTCCTGGAGCAGGACACAATATTGTGACAATTATTCCCTGCGTAACTGTGATTCGCTTGCCCCCTCGACTGTACTGTGTCGTCACCATATTCAGAAAAGAACACGCATGCAATAGCGCGATTACATTTAAAGCAAATACAGATTACCCAACTACAGTCCGATCAGAAGTGGGCCGATGCAAGACGAAACGTAAATAGCTGACAGCAAAGTTCGGATTTTAGGGTGTAGCGATACATTCGTCCGTCAGTCATTAAGGACTTCATAACGCGATGATTATCGCCAAGTTCCGAATGGATGAACAGCACATGATATAGTCAGTTTACCCCCATAGATTCATCACCGAAAGCGAAAATACTGTACCTGACGTCCTTACGGCAACGAAGGTAAGCGAAGGCCGGCTGATGCTTCCCCTTCAGCCACACAGTACGAATGGGGTGGGTCGTCTCGGGCTTCCTCCAAGTGGTCCGGATTATTGGGCGGATCACGTGGGGGAAGATCGGATTATTTTCGGCCCGAAATTGTCAGGATCATCTTGGCATCCGAAACACGGAGAAATTACCGTCATTTAAAAATCTATAAACATAAGTTCGGCCCATCATGCATCATCAGCACCTGTTAAAGACAAGTTAATTTTAGCTGGTACTCAAAACACACAATTGAAAAAATTACCATAACAGCTAAAAGCACATTATATTAACAAAAGAAAAAATCAATACTATTTGGTATTTGGTTAAAAATTAACGACTATTCACGGCATGAAGACTTAATTCAGCTGAGAAAGAAAGAAGAACTAGATGTTGGAATAATTCTTCATGCATATTACACTGTGACAGAAACAATAAATCGTGAGTGGCGCTATACCTCTACCCCCCTAAATGCCTTCATGGCGTGGACAGGGGAAAACTTACCTTCGAATGGATGAATTAAGAATCTTTGTAAAACGGCTAGTATATTGCAAAATCCCTAAACGAGAGAGAAGAAATAATTCCTTTTACTTAATTGCTATTCAGGTAGTTCCTTACGTGTTATTGAGAAGTACAAGCCAGAAACTATTACGACGAAGTTTTTTAACTCTTCTTTTCCATAAGATCTGCCTTAAAGTTATTTTAAATAAACTTTATTTGTTTCGTATCTGAAGTTGCAGGTGCAACGTCTGGCGTCGGTAAAGTACTGTAAGATAAATTTCAGCAACAGTGTATGATTATTTGGCATTTTTCAGTCATCAATTGGAATTGTTTGTACTTTATTGTGTTGCTGATGAAAATAGCATTAATCATTGCAAACTTTTCGACACAATATAGCCTACGTCTTTTTCAATCACCAAACACACACACACACACACACGCACGCACGCACGCACACACAAAATATTTGCTTCGACCGTGAGTGACTGGTTACCAATAGGCAGAGTCTTAGACTCCCATTGAGTTTCCAGTACTTTTCGATTTCCATCAGCAGTATGGAATGAATGTTAGCTTCAGTTGCATATTTTACAGAAGATACTGCTCATTAACATAGAACAGCCACTGAACGAAAAAAAAGTAATTCATCACAGCAAAGAGTCCATGAAACTACTGAAGATGTGGAATGAAACAAATACCACAATTGCGACCGAACCTAGATGAGATAAATTGTAGTAGACCTAGCCAGGAAATAATGCCTACTGTAGCCAATCAACATTTAAAAGCTCAGTTCACAACAAGAAACGCTTCTCTCTTATCTGTACGTGGTACACAGACGACAGTAAATTGAAGTGTTGAGAACAGAAACGTTATTTCTGAGGAATCAGCTTGATTGTCTGATAAAAACCACAGCAAATGCCGAAACAACGCTTTTACAGATACCCAAGGCATGGAGAGGCTACGACATTTGCCCTCGTAATTTTAAGAAAACACCATCTTCGGAAACAACGGCGGGACCAGAAGCTACAGACTAGATGCGGCAAATCACCTACTTGTACCAGAATTTTCAAAGTGGTAGGGCTGAATCTAGGGTATACTAATAAATTTCTGAGACTAACTAGTTGGTTATACTTAACTCCAGATGTTCAGAATTCGAAGGGTCTCCAGCAGTACTAAATGTTAAACTAAAGCTTAAATAATAAAGCATAAAAATCAGCGGATGTATTTGAGTATGTTAACAAAGTAGTACTACAGAGGAGAAAGAGTACATCAGCTCCATAAGGTAAAACTACAACCCCTTTGCTTTACCGAGATAGAAAAGAGAAAGAAAATTCCGCAGACTTTGACATGTTTAATCCCGACACATGGCAGACAGAAATAATCGCAGATATGGACAAACACATACTAAATACTCCGTGGCCTTAGTCCGCACGCGAACTATACCGACAGAGCGGCCGCCGCCGTTCGGCGAAGTTAGTGCCAACTTTTGCGGATAGAGGGATGTCACGTGGTCAGCGCAACGGGTCCCCACAGCCGTTAATCTCTTTTTTATAGACCTGGAGCCGCTACTTTTTTCATTCAAGTAGCTCCTCAATTGACCTCACGAGGCTACATACTAAATACACATATTCAAAATCCCAATTGGAAAATATCTATCAGATTTAAATGAATTAAAATAAAGTACTGATGAAGGTGTAAAACTCCCCATCGCCTGAGCACCTTTACCAGATGCAGTGAAAACTAATACTGTGTAGCACAGCAGACTGTAAACGTAAAAATAGTTTTGTGAAAAGTACCATTATTAGGCTGAGAACGGCATTTGTAATAAGCAAAGTTTCTGTCGCAATGTTCATAAAGCTCAGCACCACTCTCCACATAAAATATCTGTACAACTCGGTTCATTAAGTCACGGTTTGGAAATACTCACCAGAAGACGCGAAGCAGAGGACAAAGCCACAGAGAAGACAGAAATATGAAAGCCCTTTCAACAAGGCAAACTCACACATTATCAACTCATTGCGCATTCAGTTCATGCCTTGTTAAAAATTCTCTAAAAAGCCCAGCGAATGGCATACAGCGCATAGAGAAAGTCATATGTGTTCGCTTCTTCAGCCCATGGAACTATAAAAAATAATACATAGGAATTTCAGACGCGAAATTCGATTGATACCCTTTTTAGTGTCAAACGCTTACCGACATTAGTCAACCGGTAATGTTAAGGTTAATTCATTACACAATTAGTTACAGCTAAAATTAATACAATTATTTTACTTATTACATTTGATCAATAGATATAAGTTACCGTGAACTTACACGAATATAAAAACAAACAACCCAATCTCAGCAAACGCAAAACACATTGTCAATAACAGACACGAATATGGGAGTCTGGAATATAACATGTATTTATTAAAAGCATGCGGCAAAGGAAAGGTAATAAACAGTAATGAGTAATTATACATGCAAGTACTACAACAACATAAATTACTGATGAGAAAAAGGCCATTGAACCCAAACCACTATACACTCTAGCCAACATAACCAAACACGTCACACAGCTCGACACGCACTCAGATTCAGTACATACCGGACCAGCAAGACGACGGCAACATAGAGGTGAGCCCATCATTAAATAAATTAAATATACCCGACATATCCGCGATATAACATTTATACACCCATTAATAAAATCCACATTTATTACAGATTTTATATGCAGCCACCACAAAGACGGACTTCATTATAAAAACAAAATTATTTTAGTTCGTTTTATTATAAATAGGACAATTTTAATATTTTAAAGATTTGAAACATTGAAATTTGTACAGCATAAAACTTATTTGAAATAATTGTAAATTTTTAAATTTTAAATTACATTATCAGTTACTGCATTTGACATATTTTGAAACTTGGCAAGTTAATAATAATAATATTTATTAACTGCAATTGTGTTGTCACCCGGTGGCAGTGGTTATTTTACATGTATACAATATATGAAGCTGGTTACTAATAGATTTAAGTCAGGAGGGCTACATGAGAAGCATGTAGTGACAGCTTGGAATTTTGGGAAACGTCTCAGCATTTGCTTATAGACACAGGGAAACCAAGAAAAACCTTTGTCGAGGTGGCCGATCGCAGGACCTTCCGAATAGTGACTTCTAGCCAGCAGTCCGGCATCTAAATTAAAAACAGCAATACACACATAGCACAACAGTCCACACGAACACATTAGATGGCAACAATACGCACAAGACAACTACAAAAATACACATAAGACAACCAAACAACAATTCACACAAAGAAACTTAAAATAAAACATGTACAAAAGGTAAACAACACCAAGGTAGTACTGCATATAGTTCCTAGTATTTTTTCCGCACATATAGCACTTGCGCTATCACCCCGGCCTTTCACTTCTCACCACTTTACTACTTATATAAACTTTTACCTTAAAGCCTCGATTTCCCCCCTCCCCCCTTCGCTACACTGCACTGCATTTCACTTCTCTTCACTTTATTTCATTTCACTACACATGAATTCATTTCACTACACATTTTTTCACTTCACTTTTCTTCACTTCTCTACACTTCTAGATGATTTCCAACACTTTGTCTCTTCCTTTAACTCACCTCTATTATCACCTTCCTTGTCCTCTTTTTAAACATACTTGGTTTGTAGGGGAGAGTTCCTAACATCTCTGCAGGTAACTAGCTCCAGTGTTGGAGGAATATTTCCCTATATCCGTCCTTTGCCTTCTGCTCCTAATCTTCGGTTCATGGTCTACCCTGCTCAGATAGTGTGGCCATTGTAATCTGTCTCCTATAGCCTTCCACACCGGTTCTCCAAAGTACCCTTTGAAGAGGGCACATATGCGTGATAACTCTGCGCGACGCCAGAGTTTCCCAGTTCGGACTGTTCGTATGATGTGCAAATTTGGCCGCTTTCTTCTGCACCCTGTCTAACGCATTTATTTGTCCCTCCCTTTACGGATCCCAGCACGCGGCCCGATATATAACTACGAACTCCCTGAGGATGACACAATATTGTCGAAACATGTAGGAGTAGTGTGATAATTTGTCAATTAATTGTGCATTTGTTGGCCATTGTACAAAATAACAAAATAAAAAATAAAAGCTATTAATTTCTAGTTATATGTAATTTAAGCAGATGGGCTGGGCATGTGGCGCGTATGGGCGAGGAGAGGGGGTGTAAGGGTCTTGGTGGGGAAACCGGAAGGAAAGAGACCACTGGGGAGACCTAGGCGTCGATGGGTAGATAATATTAGGATGGATCTCCAGGAGGTGGGATGTGGGTATATGGATTGGATTGGGCTGGCCCAGGATAGAGACAGGTGGAGGACGGTTGTGAGTGCGGTAATGAACCTTCGGGTTCCGTGAAATGCGGGGAATTTCTTGACTAGCTGCAAACCAGTTAGCTTTCCAAAAAGGACTCTGCACCATGGAGTAAGTGAGTAAAATTCAATCTGTAAATCTAGCCTAAATTAGGAGCGATACACTCACGCGTCCTTCCTCTGCGACAACCGAAAAGGAACTTGTGCGTCTTTCGCTACAATATGCGAAGTTGGTATGCATATTCAAAATCCCCATTCTCTAATTTTTCTAACCAGTCTGATTGGTTACATGTACATTTAGTAGTCTCGTAACAGGACGGAAATTTTTAAATTGTGTAATTAATTCTGCCCATTGGTTCCTAATGACACGCGGTACCCCTTACCGTAATATATGCAACCCCCGTATAAGCGTCTTCTATTGGACAATTTTAACATGCTGCCATAACTAGCACAGTATTCAACCTCTCTTGATTTACACCTCGAAAAAGTGTCAACCCCTCGAATTTTGACTCTCCAAGCACACTTCAAAACCCCCTTAAACTTGGCACTAACAGACGCCTAACAAACTAAATCACCTTTGTAAATACATTCAGCATCTTCTTTCCTATGCTAACCTCTACTTTTCTCACTCTCCAACTATCTGTCTATCCTACTTCACACATAACTCCTTCTCACTATCTGCTCTTATAACCTACCCTTCGCTGAACTTTTGTACATACTATCAAATGCTACTGACTTCCCTCCTGCGTAATACTGTCTGATCTCTACATTTCAGAAATTAATTTTGATCTTCCTAATTAAAACGGTTCTTTTCAACGGTTATAATCTTGAGCACTTTGATATTTTCAGCTGAAAATACAAACTGAGCTTAGCACTGAAAACAATTTCAAGTTACACTTCCCACGTTGACATCTGACAAGGTGAGTAACGCACTGTACATACAGCACGTGTGAAAGGAGCAGGCATCAGGCTTCATTCGCTATCAGTCGCGCAGTGCGAGCACAGTAGGGTGCACCGGGGGGACGAAGAAAGCACGGATGGTGGGATTTCAAGGCGACGGCCATCTCCCTGCCGCCTACACTGCACACCATCTCTCGCTCGTAGGCTCAGACCACGTCCCTACAACACCTCATCAAAAAAAAAAATCTCTCACGTCAATAAATTGTAACAAATGTTATATAAAATGCTATAGGCATTTCTGTCAGCTCCTTGCTTCTCCCTACTACAGCTATTACTTTGTTTCTTCCACAGAGGAATGCTGACGCCCACAGAATACCGCCTGCGTCGCAACACTTTGCTGTCCACTTGCTAGGGACGCTGTACCTACAGTTGGATCACCGGTTTCAGTGTCTGTCACCGCTTTACTGTATGTATGTTGGAACAGGTACAGTTCTGGACTGAGCTCTGCCCCCGCGGAGGCAGTTTCAAAATCCAACTCTTCCCCTCTCCCTTACGTAGTTTACCCTACTAGCAAATACATTTACTCACCAGTTAACAGTGCCGTGCGACAACTGTGTTCTCGCACTGGCTCGTGCAAAAAAAAAATGTTTTCAAACGATATATGACACCATGACCATTCGTTTTCGCCTCAGCAGAAAGACGTGCTTCTTTCGCGAATTCTCCCAAACGTTTCCCCTTCATTTCCACAGCGTCTGGGGCCGCAAAGCTGAGTCTCAAACTGTACGTCACTGTCTAACCGCAGCAGCTGATTCAACATCTTCATTCACTAAGATAACATGAACATGCAATGTAAAATTCCCAGATTTTCTGTCACACTTTTACACGGCTACTGTGCATGAAGTTCAGAGATCGATAGCTGAGTGTCTCAGGACGGTGTGTATACAAACTTGGCAGGGCAGTTGCACCAGGTAGTTTGGTACATAGATATTGGCGTTTTGGAGGAATCTATTCTATTCTGAAGATGGAGACAGCAGCAGGATTCTTCGAAACGTTTGTAGCCATGTATGAAACTACACGGCATCATAATTCGTAAGACCAAGCCGTTAACTTTTACAGCTGTAAGAACCCCAAAACTCATTTAACCTGCGATCGTAGTTAACAATATTGTAAACGGGTTTTTCTTTTTTCTGTAATCAAAATTTATCTTCTATAGTCTTGAGTGTATAAAGAGGAGCTTCGTGATCTGTACCATTCTCCAAATATTACAAGGGTGATCAAATCAAGAATAATAAGATGCGCTGGACATGTGGCACGTATGGGGGCGAGGAGGAATGCTTACAGGGTTTAGGTGGGGAAACATGACGGAAAAAGCCACTTGGTTAACCTAGGCGTAGATGGGAGGATAATTGATCTTCAGGAGGTGGAATGGAAGGCGTGGATTGGATTTATCTGGCTAAGAATGGGGACAGGTGGCGGGCTCTTTTGAATGCGCTAATGAACCTTCGGGTTCCATAAAATGCGGCGGATTGCGTGACTAGCTGAAAACCGTTTAGCTTCTCAGGTAAGTAAGTAACACCTGCAACAAAACACGTTTCTAATACAGTGTTGCAGCTATTGTATAGTTACAATTTATGGTACCTGTAAGTTATTTCGCAAGTTTAATGTTTTGTACTTTTACATTAGTACTTTCCGAAGTACGTGTGCTGTGCCCAACATGGCTGTTTTCTGTAGCTCCTTGATTTCGCGCTCTCCCGGTATGCTGATCACATATTTTCTGAATGATTTTGAGGAGGTCGCAGTTGCTCCTATCATTACTGTCATCACTTTTGTTATTACATTGCATACGCACTGGATTTTTATCGTAAGGTCTTTATATTGTAGAATCTTCTCGGTTTGTTCTTTGATCACATCTGTCTTCTGAATTTACGTGTTCCTTTTTCATTACCACATATTCTAACGTCCGGCTTCTTTTTAGGGTAGTTCTGTCGGTTCTTACTTGTCGATTCCATAATATGGTTATTTTAACTTCACGACTTATTTCTGTTAACTTCGGTACATACTCTTACAGATGTTCATTGGTTAATTTTACCCCTAATTCCTTTCATATGTTAAAGTGTAGTTGAGAGAAAATCTATCATTTATCTTTTACCGACATTGAGCAAGCTGATATAATGTGTTCTACCGCCTCGTCAAACTGTTGACCTAGTCTGCAAATCGTCATCATACCTGTTCTGGTTCCATTTACAGTCGAGAAGTCCTCTGAGGGGACCTTCTTGGCTTCTTTTTCCACATGGTTGATATTTCATAATTAAATGTGGCAATCTGTCAGTCTCTGTCCATTTGCCGAAAATGTTGTACACATTTATTTCTTCAATTTTGAATTTTATTTACAACTGGGTTAATTTTAAGTTCTGATAAAATATCTTCATTGGTTTTGTAAGCTTTCCATGTGTATTTTGATGTTTTTTCTCATAAATTTCATTTCCCCTGACGTTATCCTGGGTTTATCGTGTTCTCTAATTGCCCAACGTCCGCATCCATATAATAAAGTAGGTAATTCCAAGGTGTTTTATATTTTCAGTCTATGTGTTTTTGGAATTGAGAGGATTTTAAAGTTCTGTTTTGTAATTCTGCAGTTCTTATTAATGATATTATAATTATTATTACCGCTCTTCGTGGGAATAATACATAAGCTGTGTTAACGTCGTAATGCCATCCTAAACCTGTAGGTCTATTGGAACATTTTTATTCTGAAGATTGCACCTCTTCCGAAGGCACTATCACCAGCAGTCGGTGGGCTCGACCACCCGGCACTTTTGAAGGTTACGATTAAATGGGAACCATTCAACAACTTATTTTTATTGTTACACCGTACATGTTGTCGAGTTATTCAATTATTACACCAACCACTGCACATATATACAATTTATAAAATTTACACAATAAAACATTAAAAACGCTCCGACATGTTGCGTTCACGCAACGAAGCACAGAATGCACATCCGTAGCAGGGCACTCTTCGCAACATAACATTACACAACACGGCATGCTGCCACAACACCAAACTGGTACAACGAAATTAATCTGTGACTATTTCTAGTGTGACTTTAGCAAGGAATATATAGCTCCCTGATGATGGTCTTAGG
>Ga0131853_10020705_pt1 | contig 11940 bp, 9 predicted proteins | sample TergutLab28metaG_FD_92764 | JGI IMG/M metagenome (GOLD analysis project Ga0131853, IMG submission 92764) | Labiotermes labralis P1 segment gut microbial communities from Petit-Saut dam, French Guiana - Lab288 P1 (version 2) (version 2) | ecosystem: Host-associated > Arthropoda: Insects >...
ACCGGCGAATATATATACCTGTATGTGACAGGCCGCCGCCCCGTGGCCGTGGTCTTTGACAACATACGCCGCGCTCTGCCGCAGAGCGGGCTTTCGCAGGCCGCCATTGTGTACGAGGTGTTGGCGGAGGGCGGCGTTACGCGGATTGTGGGCATATTCAAGGACTTCGATTCCGACAACATCGGGCCGGTGAGGTCTACGCGCACATACTTCATCGACTTCGCCGTCGACCACGACGCGATATTCGTACACCACGGCGGAAGCCCGCAGGCGTATAACGACTTGCGCAGCATGAACCCGGACCGGCTGGACGGCATGGTGGAGGCGCAGGTGTTTAGGCGTGAGAGCGGAAGGCCGCTGGAACACAGCAGCTTCACGGGTTATGAGCGTTTGTGGAACCGCATTCACGAGCGCGGTATGCGCACGGAGCTTGCGCCCGGCCACAATCCCTTCGACTTCTACCCTACTTTAAGCTCTCCGCGGGAATCGGAACAGGCGGCGCGGTTCCGGATACGCTTCGCGGGAGGGTATATCACAAGCTTTGAGTTTGACGAGGACACCGGCCTGTATGCCATGACAGGCACCCACGGCCCGCAGATGGACGGCGAAACAGGCGAACAGCTGACGTTCAGCAATATAATCGTGCAGAACACCGGCATCCGTATGATCCCCGGAGACAACGCGGGGCGCAGGGAGGTGGATGTTGTGGGGCGCGGCACGGGATACATCTTCACAAACGGCAGTGTCGCGCCCATCAGATGGGCGAAGGACAGCCGCGGCACGCCCACGCGCTGGTATAACGACCAGGGTCTGCGGCTTAACGTGAACAGAGGCCGCACGTATATCGCGGTGGTGGACAGTGCGCCGATAATATCAGAACCGTATGACGAAGCCGATGACGACGAATAACAGGAGCAGGGATATGCCAAATACATCAGACAATTATCAATCGGGTTTCGTATCATTGATAGGCAGACCCAATGTTGGGAAGTCTACGCTTATGAACGCCCTGCTGGGCGAGAAGGTGGCGATTGTTTCCAACAAGCCGCAGACAACACGCGGCAAGATCACGGGCGTGCTGACGCGCCCGGGTTCGCAGATTGTGTTTGTGGATACGCCGGGTATACACCGGCCCAAGCACAAGCTGGGCGAACACATGGTGCGCGCGGCAAATTCCGGCATTGGCGACGCTGATGTGGTGCTGTACCTTGTGGAGCCGCAGGAAAAAATCGGCCGCGGAGACACCGAGATTTCGGAAAAGCTTGTGAAGCGCGGCGGCACGGTGTTCCTTGTGATCAACAAGCTGGACACCGTGGAGAAAACGCAGCTGCTGGGTGTGATAGACGCGTACCGCGGGCATGTGGAAAGGACGGCGCAGACCCTTGGCAAGGCGTTTGAGTTTGCGGAGGTTGTGCCGATATCGGCGGTGCGCGGCGAGAACTTGTTGCCTCTGCTGGACGCGGTGACGAAGCATCTGCCGCACGGGCCGAGATACTTCCCGGACGATGTGCTGACGGATCAGCCGGAGCGGGTTATGGCGGCGGAGCTGGTGCGCGAGAAGCTTCTGCACATGCTGGAGGACGAGATTCCGCACGGAATAGCCGTGGACGTAACAACCTTCAAGCCGCGCGAAACCAAGAATATGCTGGATATCGAGGCCACGATCGTGTGTGAGCGCGAAAGCCACAAGGGCATTGTGATCGGCAAGGGCGGCGCGGTGCTGAAGGAGACGGGCAAACGCGCACGGTTGGACATGGAGCGGCTCTTCGGCCGGCCTGTGAACTTGCAGCTCTGGGTAAAGGTGCGCAAGGACTGGCGGGATTCCGACATGTTCCTGAAAAGCTTCGGCTACAGCGGACGCGGTTATAGCCATTCAACTTGAAAACACTCCAAGCAAACGCAGGATTTTTGCGTAAGCGCTAGGAATGAGTGACGACGCGTACCCACAGGGTACGTTAGGAGTGAATGACGACGCAATTGCGCAAAAAGACAAGTTTGATTGGAGTGTTTTCAAGTTGAATGGCTATAAGTCCGCTCTTATAGCAAGAACTGACAGGATAATTCATAACACCCGGGCAACCCTAATAGCATAGGTTGCAAAGGGGGTAACAAGATGAAGTACGACTCGTTCTTCTGGAACGTGTTTGAAAACTACGGGATGCCGGAGGCGTATGTGAACTACCGGCATTTCAGCAGGCTGGACGGTCAAGGTGAAGACATTCAAGACACGGGGAATAGTCCTGCGTGAAGCCGGCGTGGGTGAATCCGACAAGATACTAACCCTGTTGCTAAAGGGTCATGGGAAGCTGGGCGCGTCCGCCAGGGGCGCGCGAAAGAGTGCGAGCCGCTTTATGGCCGCCGCCCAGCTCTTTACATATTCGGACCTTGTGATAACGCAGGGCAGCAAGTTTTACGCGCTGGCACAGGCGGATGTTCTCGAGAACTTTTACGGCCTTAGTGAGTCTTATGAGCGGCTGGCCACGGCGAGCCGCTTGGCGAAGCTCTGCGACAGAGTTATCATGGAGCATGAGCCTTGCGACGACATCCTGCTCCTGCTGTTGTACGGCCTGCGGGCATTGTGCAGGGGTAGGCCGCCGGAGATCGTGACGGCGGCCTTCGGGCTGAAGTTCTTGGAGTTTAACGGCCTTACGCCGGCGTGTACTTTCTGCGCGGTTTGCGGGGAAAGGCTCTGCGCGGCGGCGGCCGGCAAGCTTGGCGCGTACCCCGCGGGGCTTGGCGGGTTGTGCTGTGCGGGCTGTGCCGCGGAGAACGGGCAGACGCGCTTCCGGCTTGGCGAAGGCGCGCGCAGGGCGGCTGAATACGTGTTAAGTTCCGACAACGGAAAGGTGTTCAGCTTCGAGGCGGATCCGCATGTGTCGCAAAGCTTGATAAACTACACCGATGCGTTGATTGCGGAGCTTCTGCGATAGATGAACGAACAGGCTTACGAGGGGGAAGATATGGACGAAAAGATGATGATACTCAAGATGCTGGAAGAGGGCAAGGTCACGGCGGAACAGGCCGCGGAGCTGTTGAAGGCCGTGGGAGCGTCGGAGGCGGCAAAGCCGCATGTGCCGCCGGGTGCCGCCGCGCCCGAAGCGGACGCCGGACGGCAGTACCGGCGCGAGGCGCACACAGGAGCGTCGGACGCGCCGCGCCACAACAACGGCCCTTCGCCGCAGGGCGAACACAAGGGGCCGGGTTTTGAGGAGATCGCCGCGGATCTGCGCGTGCGGCTGGGTGTTCTTGCGAAGGAGCTGGAGCCGAAGATCAAGAGCCTGGCCGGCACAATGGCCGAAAAGACGGCCGACTTCGCCGACAAGGTGGCGCGCGCCGCGGACCCTAAGCCCGAGGGCGGCGGCTTTGCGGGGGAAGCGCGGCAGGGCGCGGTGTATCATACGCCGCCAAGGCACGGCGGGCCGCTTGCCGACACCGAACACACCTTTGAAACGGTTGTTACAGGCACGGACAACGAGCTGGTGATCGTGGGGCATTACGCCCCGGTGGTTATCAAGGGTTACAACGGGGATAAGATCTCGGCGAAGATAAGCTGCCGCCCGACGCGGCACGACGCCCGCATCAGCCTTGTTTCCCACGGGAGCAAGTACATGCTGAACTACGACGAAACGGCCTTTTCGGCCATTGCCATAGATGCCTATGTGCCGGAGAGGATGTTTCGCGCGGTGCGTGTTTCTTGCGAAGGCGGATCTGTGGCTGTCTCGAACGTTTGCGCGGATGATGTGAGCATCCAAACGGCCGGCGGCAGGGCGGATGTGTCGGACGTGTCGGGAAGGCGCGGGCTGATAGAATCGGAGGGCGGGGCGATATCCGCCGTGAACCTTGACATCGAGAACATGAAGATCGAGACGAACAACGCGCCCATACAGCTTAGCATAACGAACCTTTCTAAGTACGGCGAATATACATGGTGCGTGGAGACCGGCAACGGCCGCATCGTTGCGAGCCTGCCCTCCGCGCACGGCCTTGGATACCACGTGAAGGCAAGGAGCGCGCTTGGCGGCGTGAAGATCGGCCTGACGGGGTTGTCCTTCCTGCACAACATGCCGGCCAATACGGAAGCCCGCTCCGCAAATTTCGACACATGCGCCACCCGTGTGAAGCTTGATCTGGAGAACAGTAACGAGGATATCGTCATAAACTAAGCTTATTTGGCGCGAGGCCTCATTACATCGTTACAATCGTATTAAATTCTGCTTTTGCTCTTGAAATTTTGCGGACGTATGTTATAATTTAGCTATTAGTGTCATTGCCGCCATAAGGGCGTGTTTGGAAATTCGCCAAAAGCGGGTTTCCAAACACGCCCGGGCGTGTAAAATAGTTTTGAAAACATCTTGTGCAACAGGGGGAGAAGTTATGGTTAATTCGCCGCGTCCGCGGTATCCGGGCAGAGGAAGAAAGGGCAGAGGCAGGAGAGGTTTTTCCTGGGCGAAGCTTACGATAGTCGCGGGGATTGTCTCGGCGGTGATGGTTGCCGTGCTGGGCTTTACGTTTGTGAGCGACATGCTGACAAACGGCGAGAGAGCCGCCACGACGGTTATCGCGGCGGAGGCCGAACGGAGTTTCATCCCGGACAACATCTATGTCAACGGCATCTATGTGGGCGGCCTTTCTATGGAGGACGCTCTGGAACGCCTTTCGGGCGGATATGATTCCGGCGCCGCGCGCAAGCAGCTTGTGGTGACGGCGGAGGAGGCGGAGTTGGGCGCGAGGCTTGTGATCGGCTTCGACGAGCTTTCGCCGGGCTTCGACTTTACCCAAGGTGTTATCGCCGCGCTTAACTACGGCCTGGACGAGGATCAGGGGCAGCTGCGGGCGAGGCTTGCGCAGACGCCGGCACGGCTGACGGCTGAACCCATATTCAGCTATGACGACGCGGTGCTGGCCGCAAAGCTGGAGGAATTTTTGCAGCCGTTGGAGCGGCAGGCCGTTAACGCAAGCAGTGAACGCCGCGACGGCACCTTCCACGTGACTGACGAAGTTGTGGGGCTTGTGGCAGACATGCCGGCCACCTTGGCGCTGGCACGCGCTGTTGTGGCCACTAACGAAGGCGGCGAGGTTGCCGCGGTGCTGCGGGAGGTGGAGCCGACTGTTACGGCGGCGTCCCTGCGCAACGCAACATCACTGCTGGGCACCTTCACCACACACGTATCAGGCGCGCCTACGCTCGGGCGTAACGTGAACATCGTAAACGCGGCCAACCACGTTAATGACACCGTGGTTGCTCCCGGCGAAGTGTTCTCCACGAATTATCACATGGGTGCAATGACATACGCAAACGGATACCGCTACGCGCCGATCATCCTTAACGGCGAGTTTGTGGACGGTATCGGCGGCGGCGTGTGCCAGGTTTCCAGCACTCTGTACATGGCGTTGCTCTTCGCGGAGATGGAGATTGTGGAACGCCGCAATCATTCCCTGCGCGTGAACTATATTGACTGGTCCATGGACGCGGCACTGGCAGGCACGTGGATAGATCTGCGCTGGCGCAACAACACCGACCACCCCGTGTATGTGGAGATCACCGTTATTGACGGCGCGGTCACTGCAAACATTTTCGGATACGAGAGCCGCCCGGCGAACCGCACAATCAGCTTCGCGCCAATGCACCTCGAGACTATCGCGCACGACGAAACGATCATCGAGGATCCTGAGATGGCATACGGCGAACGCGTTGTGGAATCGCGCGGAACAAACGGCCAACGCCACGCGCTCTACAAGACTGTGATGGTGGACGGCGTACAGGTTGACAGGTACAGAGTTAACACCAGCACGTACAGGACGGTCAACTCTGTTGTGAGGGTCGGCACGGCCGGCGCGCCGACGGATGCGGACACCGAGATCGACGGGGAAACGGGCGATGCCGGCGTACCCGACATAAGCGGCCTGTTGAACGACCTTAACGCTCCGCAGACACAGACCATCATAAACAGCTATACGGGCGAGGAAATGAACATTGTTGCGGACGTTCCCGCGCCTGTTGCGGGCACACCCGCGCCTGTTGCGGATACATCCGCGCCTGTTGTTCTTTACGAACCGGCCGTGCATTACGAACCCGCGCAGGAACCCGCCGGGTCGGAAATGCCCGATTTCAGCAGCTGGCTCAACTTCCCGACTGACGAGGACTAGGGCGTGTTTGAAAACCCCATTTCGGCGCATTTTCGGCAAATTTTCCGCCGTGCGTCGTCAGCTTTTTCCTACGCTGACGCTCCGAATGCTAGACGTGTGCCACCGGCACACAGCATTCTAGCGAACCACAAGGGTTCGCGTCGTCGTCGCTTCTTAGCCCAGCAAAAAATTATGCTCGAAAATTCGCCGAAAGCGGGTTTTCAAACACGCCCTAGACACACTCAAGATATACGAAATTTCTATCCGCACTGCGATTATTGTCGTAGTGCGGATATTTTCAATGACGGAGGCTGCCGCATATGATTACTGCAAGCGGAATTATGAAGTCATATGGCGGCAAGACTGTGCTGGACGGTGTGGATTTTGCGGCGGACGGCGGCGAGTCTGTGGCGGTTATCGGGCGCAACGGCGCGGGTAAGTCCACGTTGTTGTCCATTCTGGCCGGGCATATACGCCCGGATGCCGGAAGCGTGGACACCGGAGGGCGCGGCGCGGCCTTCTGCCCGCAGGACAACAATCTCTTCGAGGACTTGACGGTGCGCGACAACATTTTGTTCTGGACACGCGCACGGGGAAGCCGCCGCAACGCCGGCGAACCCGACCCCGCCGAGCTGCTGGGCGTACACGCCTATGAGGCGGAGAAGGTTGGCCGGCTATCCGGCGGCATGAAGAAGTCGGTGGCGATTGTGTGCGCTCTTACGAACAATTCGCCGATACTCATTCTCGACGAGCCGTTCGCCGGGCTTGACATCTTCTGCAAGGGCGAGATGCTGGACGCGCTGGCGAAGTTTAGGAGCCTTGGCAAGTGTATCGTGTATACCGCGCACGGGGAGGACGAACTGCGCGCGCTTAACAGCCGCGTGTGCCTATTGTCCCGCGGCAAGCTTTGCGAGCAGGACGGCGCGGCGCCCGGGCCGGCGGACATGCTGCGGAGGCCGGGCTGATGGGAAGTGTTGTGAGCCTGGTGCTGAAGATTCTTGCGGCGAAGTGGCGGCGCACGGCGGCGTTGATGCTGTTTACGCTGATGCTGGGTGTGGCCGCCGGGTTTGCGGGGGAGGCTGTTTCCGCGCGGCAGGGTCTTGGGCGTATACCCGTGGCACTGGTGGATCTGGATGATAGCTTTGAAACGCGGCTGATACTTGCGGCACTTGCCGACGCGTTGGCTTATGGCGTAGTGGTGGACATAACGGCCACGGACGAGCGGGGTGCGCGGGAGGCTCTGGAGAGCGGAAGCGTCACCGCGGTGATAACTCTGCCGCTTGGCTTTGGCGCGGGTATGGTGAGCGGGCAGAACATACCCTTCGGCGTGGAGTATAACAGCAACAGGCCGCTTGCGTCGGCACTGGTGCGCATAGCGGCGGACGCGTTTGCCGACATGCTTCGGTCTGCGCAGACGGGCGTGTACGTCACCCTTGGTTATGCCGCCGCGCTGGATCTTTCGCCGCAGGAGTACAACATGGTGTTTGTGGGCGTGAACATGCGGTTTATCGGGCTGGTGCAGAACCGCGCGGATATGTTTGAGCGCGTGATGCTGTATGCGGCGTTGGGTTTGGGCATGTGGCAGACATACTTCATTGCCGCGTATGTCGCGCTTAGCCTGTGTGCGTCCTTTGTTACCACGGACGCTGTGCGGCGCGGCTTGAACGCCTTCTTCCTGCGGAGTATGGCTCTGCGCGGCGTGCCGGCCGGATCGGTGGTTGCGGCTTGCGCGGCCGCGTACTTTGTGCTGTTCGTGTTGTTGCACGGTGGGTTGTGGCTGTGTTTGATCCTGCTGTCGGCTGTTGCCGGGGTGGCCGCGCCACCGCTTGGTATCGGGCTTGTTTGGGCGGTGCTTGTGGTCTGCGCCGTGCTTGCCGCCTTTGCGGCGATGCTTACCTTTGCGTTTAGGAGCGAGGCGGCGGCGGGCGTTTTCGCCACGGGGTTCGCGGCAGTGTCCCTCCTGCTTTCCGGCGGTGTTGTGCCTGTGGAGTTTTTTGCGGAGGGACTTGGCGCGGCATCGGACTTCGTGTTCAGCACGTGGGCGGTGCGCCTGATTGCCGCCGCCGTCACGGGGGGCGGCATGGTCGTGCCGGCCTTGGCTAGCCTTGCCTTTGCGGTGGTGTTCCTGGCCGTTGGAACCGCCGCCGCGCGTTCAGAAACGGTGAGGCCGTCATGATATCCTTCCTTGTGTTGTCGCTGAAACTGCATTTGAAGAAGTTTGCGGCCAAGCCGGTGCTGTGGGTGAGTGCGGCGGCGGTTGTTGTATTCGCGGCGGCGGCGGGGCTGATCGTGCGCGGGGATGTGCCGATGATCGAGGTGACGGCGGGCATTCTCTACGACAGAGACTGCCCCGCGCAGATACGCGTCGCCGCGGCTATGATTGAGAGCGTGGAGGGTACGCCGTTTGTGAGCTTTGTTGTGTATGACGATGTTGGCGCGCTGGAGAGGGATGTGGCTCTCGGGCGCGTGGACAGCGGTTATGTGCTTACGCCGCGTGTACACGACGCGCTTCGCGGGCGGCCTGAGGGGGCTATAACGCTGATAAGCTCGCCGCGCACCGCCGCCGCGCCGCTGCTTAATGAGGTTGTGGCGGCGGCTCTCCTGCGGGCGGTGGCGTTGGACATCACCTTGGACGGCCTCGAGAGCCTGTTCCCGGAGCATGATAGCACGGCGGAGTTTGTGGCGGAGTTGTTCCGGCTCTACGCCGATGCGGACATCTTCATGGCTCCGGCCTTTGCGGGTTACGGCGGGCGGGATGAGGGCGGCGTGCCGGATCTTTCGCGGATAACGGCCGCGCGTGCCCTGCACGGGGCTATCGGCCTGACGATGCTTGCGTTGATGATGTTCTCCGTGCCGGGTTTTGCCGCGGAGAGCGGGGGCGGCCTAAAGCCGGCACTGGCGGTTTGCGGCAAGCTGGGCGCGTACTATGTTTCGCTGTGGCTGGCGGCGGCGGCGGCCGGGCTGGCCGTGGGCGCGGCCGGGCTGACGGCGGCGGCGTTTTTCGCGCCGATGCTCCTGCCGGATGCAGGCACGTTGGCCGCCGCGATTGTTGCGTATGCCGCGGTTATTGCCGGGGCGATGGCGGCCGCGTCGCGCTTTTCGCAAAGCTCTGGCGTTATCCGAAGCTTTGGCCTGTTTATCTTGACCGCGCACATATTTTTCGGCGGCGTATTGCTGGATCTCGCGGAGATCAGCCCGGAATTGGCACACTTACAGCGGTTCTTCCCGCTGTATTGGTATATAGATGTTGTCGTGAATAGTATTTAACGGAGGGATAGTTATGCAGGATAATCAGCAGGAACCGGACAATCGTGTTGAACCAGGCGATCAGCCGGATCCGGATGACCGGCCGGAGCCGACGGGCCGGAAGGAGCTGCACGGGCAGTCGGAGCCGCCGTCCGCAATGAAGTGGGTCAAGTATGCCGCGGTGGCGGGTGTGGCGGCGGTGGCCGTGGTGTGGGTCGCCAATACCTGGCAGAACGACGTTGCGCCGATGTTGTCCACCGCAAGCGCGATAGGCTCCTTGCGGGAAGAAGCCGCGCAGAGGGCGAACGCTTCGCCGATGGTGATTGTGCCGCTTCTGATCGACAGTATGGAGGACGGCACGATGGCGGTGGAGTTTGCCTACCGCGACACCGCCGGTTTCGGCCTTAACGCGACAGGCAATGTCGCGCTGTCGGTTATTGCGGAGGAATCCGCTTCCGCGCTGGAGATGGACGTGAACATAGGCGGCTTCATCAGCCTGGATTTTGCGGCGTTTCTTAACCGCGAACGGCTGGCCATGCGCACACGGCTGATAGACAACAACTTCTACGGCATAACTTTCGACACCTTCCGCGAGGATATAGCGCACTTCGGCGGGTTGATGGGAATGTCGCGCAGCGAGATGGATGCCATGGCCGACGGCGTGGAGCTGTTTGCGGAGATGCTGCGGGATACTACTGACGCGGACGAGGTGGCGGAGCCGTATGTTCTGATATGGAGGGACTTCCTGGGCGGCCTTGAGGCGGTTGCGGGGGAATCGGCCACGGGCGGCACACAGCTGACATACGTAATTACGCAGGAAGAGCTTGTGCGGCTGTTTAATGACATACTGGAACAGCTGGAGGATGACGAGAACCTGCGCCCCAACCTTGACCTTACGGACAACATGATGATGGGCATGATGGCGGGCGCGCAGGAGATTGACCGGCTTCTTGAAACGCTGCGCGAAGCCGTGACAGGCTTCGAGGACGATGTACGCGTGAGCATGTATGTGACGATCTCTTCGCGCAATAACCGCGTGTACCACCTTGGTGTCAGCGGCGAGATAGAGGCTTTGGGCGACTCCGGGGAGTATGCCGTGAGCCTGGGCCTTGGCGAATCGGTGTTTGATCCGTGGGTGTTTGATCTGGAGTTTGCGGAAGAGTGGGGAGAACGTAGTACCTTGAACGCTGTGTGGGAGTTCGGCGCGGACGATGGTTATGCGCACACGCTGGCCGTGACCAACAACTTAGGCGAGACGGCTGTGCTGACGTCCTTTTGGGCGCCGCAGGACGGCGGGCGGTTTACCCTTGGCGTGCGCGAAAATTCCTTCAACCAAGAAGTGTCCGGCACGCTGGAGCTTGACGGCGTAGGCGGGTTCAGGCTTGTGCCGGACATACCGCTGGGCGCGACCCAGACGCTGAACCTGACCATCACCGCCGCGCCGGGCGCGGTTATGCCCGAAATAGAGTACATCAACCTGGATCAGTGGGACAGGGATCTGCTGGACATGGTGGAGGCTCTGATGGGTCTTATGAACTGGTAGAGCGTAAAATTATAGCTGTTCTGAAAGACTGCATTGATTTGCAGTGGCATCTGTGGTAGAGTGTAGGATGTAAAGAATTTAGAATCTGTATTCAATAATTCAACGCCACCTTGTTGGTGTTTTCGTAGAAAACACCTGAATGCGGCATTAAATTATCGAATACAGGTTCTTACGGAGGAATCCGGCGGCGTTGGCTGTCGGATTTTTTCGTTCCGGGAGGTGTGTGGTATATGTACTGAGGTTCGCAGAGTTATTGCGCCGCCGTTTTACAGTGCACATGATGACATTGAGGGCGGCGGGCATACTCACTACTGGTTGAAGGGCGGGCGCGGCAGCACGAAGTCGTCCTTTGTGTCCGTGGAGATTGTGTGGGGCATCATGCACGACCCCAACGCCAACGCCGTGGTGATCCGCAAGGTTGGCAAGACCTTGCGGCAGAGCGTGTACGAGCAGGTGCTGTGGGCGTGCGAGCTGTTCCGGCCGGAGGACTGGAAGCCAGGGCTTTCGCCGCTGGAGCTGACCTACTTGCCCACCGGCGGCAAGATAATCTTCCGCGGGGCGGACGAGCCGCGCAAGCTGAAGTCCACCAAGTTCAAGCAGGGGTACTGCAAGTATGTCTGGTTTGAGGAGTTGGAGGAATTCGCGGGTATGGAGGAGCTGCGGTCTGTTACGCAGTCCCTGATACGCGGCGGCGACAGGTTTGCCGTGTTTTATTCCTTCAACCCGCCCAAGTCGCGCGGGAGCTGGATCAACAAGCAGGTGGACACGCTCTGCGCCGGTGCTGCCGCCGCTGACGCTCTGGTGCATCACTCGACATATCTTGATGTGGACAGAGCGTGGCTTGGCGAACGATTTATCATCGAAGCGGAGTACCTGCGCGAGGCCAACCCCGCGGCCTACGCGCATGAATACCTCGGCGAAGTCACGGGAAGCGGCGGCGAGATCTTCGGCAACCTGTGCCTGGAAAGCATCAGCGGCGAGGATATCGCGGCATTTGACCGCGTGCTGGAGGGTGTGGACTGGGG
>Ga0131853_10020706_pt1 | contig 11940 bp, 6 predicted proteins | sample TergutLab28metaG_FD_92764 | JGI IMG/M metagenome (GOLD analysis project Ga0131853, IMG submission 92764) | Labiotermes labralis P1 segment gut microbial communities from Petit-Saut dam, French Guiana - Lab288 P1 (version 2) (version 2) | ecosystem: Host-associated > Arthropoda: Insects >...
ACATACACATACATACATATATATACACACACACACACACACATACATACATGCATACACACATACATAAACGCATGCACATATACATACACACACACATACACACACACACACACACACACATATATATATATACATGCATACACACAAACATACATAATACATAAACACATGCATACATGCATATACATACATACATGCATGCATACATACATACATAAACACATGCATACATACTCACATACATACATACATACATACATACCTGAACACATACATACATAAAAACATACACACACATATACATACAAACACCACATACATACATACCTAAACATATACATAAATACGTACACACACACACATACATATATACGGTACATATATACATACACACACACACACACAAGCCTACTACATACGTATACACACATATATAAGTAAGCGCAGTTTCTGATATCTCCTGTTCGCCATTAACGCATTACTCATACAGATAATAACGTTTCACCTTTACGTAAACTGATGACTTTCCGGCAACCGGCCACTTTGCGACCATTCGCCATATACTCACTAGGCAAACAGTCATCCCATTAGTCAACGTGTTGCAGGTAGGTGTAAGGTCATGTGGCTGTCCTGTCAGATGGCAAATTAGCTACGCGGTTGCCAGTACGTGTAGGGATATGCACTGACGTCTGGCCTGACAGCATGCTGTCGCCATTTGGACGTTGACTGTCCAAGCGACCTGCCATATGGATGCCATCTTAATTTGATACATACTACAAAATAAATGGCTGCTTGCATTCGTCGCTGCGAGGAACATGGACCTGCACGAGCAAGCGGGTGGAAGAACACAGTAATAGAGTCGCAGATCCGAATGGGATTTTGGGCGACCGACTGATGTTACATTGAGGAAAATATTTGGTTCTACAAGAACAGATGATGGCTACTGGATGATTAAAACTAATCGAGAAATAAATGATATATTAAAAGGAAAAAATATAATTGGGTTTATTAAAAAAACAAAGATTAAATTGGTTAGGCCATGTTGAACGCATGGCTGAGGATAATATTGTGCAGAAGATTAAGAGATGGAAACCTATGTGTAAAAGACCAATTGGAAGACCTAAAACACGTTGCGAAGATGACGTTTTGGAAGGCATAAAGAGCATAAATATACGCAAGTGGGAAAAAGTAGCACAGAATAGAGATAGTTGGAAGAAAGTTGTTGAGCAAGCCAGAACCTTATATAGGTTGTAGCGCTTTATAAGAAGAAGACTGATTTTACATATGTATGTACTGCACATACATATGTATGTACTGCACATACACGTACCACCATTGTCTGACGCTGTGAAATGTTGATTTTTCTTCTATAAATGCTGATTAATTCCAACCTGAACAGTCCTGATTGATAAACTGTTAGTCGCTCACCTAATCAAAAATTTCTCTGCGTCTAACAGAATTTGAAGTTTCATAACCGTGTTTAAAAGAGCCCTTGCTGGTCCAGTCCTCAGTGGCATAGCTAGGGTTTTTGACGCCGGGGCAAGCAAACACAACGATATGATATGTGATATTTATTTACTGCAATTGGGGTTCCTCCCGGGGCAGTAATCGGTAAACTTGCACAAAAATAGGAACGTGACAGCTATATACAAAAGGAGAAACAATACAAACACACAGAACACACAAAATATGAAATAAAACGTAAAAAGAATATTAAAAACATAAGTCGAATTACAGAAGTTGGCAGCCCCTGACAGAAATTACGACTGTAGATACAGCATACTCATTCATTAAATTTTCCTTTTAAGTTGTCTCAATAATTTAAAATGCGTTGAGCGCAGATATTTTTGTACATTTAAATATTAATTTCGCCGCCTCTTGGAATCAGTTACCTCGGACGGCCGCACTTCCCGCCCCACTCTATCTACGCTCCTGGCCGCTAAGTCAGATGAATCGAATCAACATCCTTCCACCCTTCTTCTTTAAAGTCTACTTTAACATCATCCTTCTACCTACGTCGACATCTTCCATATATACAGCTACGAGTATTAGTCATTAAAAAATTCTCCTTTAGTTCTTTAAATGGACGATACAAAAACATTTCAAACAACAACTGACCTTAATTAACTACCAATCTGTCTGTATTTTGTATTGCTTAGTGCCTGATTTTTGTACAGTCTAATGTTTCTTAGAAATTCGATAAGCTCGCATTAAGTTTTATTTAGAGCAAGGAATAAAGTCGGACGGCACACATCGAAACGAAATACACTGCGCAAATTTATTTAAGTAACACACCAACAAATGCACATATATCTTCTTCTTCTTCGTCTTCTTCTTCCATTGGCACTTCAGCCCAGTGTGGGCTTTGGCCTGTCGAACAATGTCCTTCAATTTTTTCCTATCTGCCACCAACTCTCTCCATCTTCTCACTCCCAGCACTTGAAGATCTCTTTCTATTTCCTCTTTCCATCTTTCCCTGAGTCTTCCCCTTCTTCTCGTGCCTTCCAGTTCTTGAGTGAAGATCTTTTTGGGCATCCTATCCTCCTCCATTCTCTCTAGGTGACCTAACCAGCTTATCCTTTGCCCTTTTATCCATTTTACTATCTAGTAATTTATGATGTAAAATTTACATTAAAACACTTAAAACGCTCCTACATGTTTCGATCATACGATCATCCTCAGGGAACTTACTTTGTTCCTTGCTAAAGTTACAGTTTAAAATGTAACTTTAGCAAGGAACAAAGAAAGTGTTTTAATATAAATTTTAGATTATAAACGAATATATACGTGCATTTGTTGGCGTGTTACTTGAACTACAAAATGCACGGTGCAACGATAAAGACACTGTGCAAAGTTTTGCTTGAAGTCCAAGGACAAAATTTGAGATTAATCTAAATCACTGAAGTGTTTTCAATGATAAGAGAAACAAACACGATTTCCCTATCCCTCGTTCAATTTAATCACTTCGTACAGTACAAGAGACGCATATAGGTTATATTATTTAATTATATGATTCAGACTCAGAACGAGAATACGAGGTGATTACATTCTTGTTTAACTCAAGCAATAAAACAGTTTGCTTAGAGCTTCCTACGAATTTCATGCGGAGCCGAAGTCACTGTCTATAAAAAAGGGCAACGGCTGCCTTTGGCCACTCGTTATGTACCTAAGTAAACACATGTACTGTCGCTGACTCAACATAATGCAGTTGACCTGCACAGCGTGGGTGCCGGTCCCTTTACACTCGCGAGGACGGTCGGGGGGAAAAATATATACATCCTGTCAAAAACATAAATCTGTATCACTGTATGACGTAGTTTCTTGGTTTAGAACAAGCCTAAAGTAAAATATATGCACATCCCTAACTACACAGAACACTTACTTACTTACTTACATACTTACTTACTTACTCAATGGTGCAGAGTCTTTCTTGAGAAGCTAACTGGTTTGCAGCTAGTCAAGAAATTCCCCGCGTTTCACGGAACCCGAAAGTTCATTACAGCACTCAAAAGCGTCCGCCACCTGTCTCTATCCTGGGCCAGTCCAATCCAGTCCATATACCCACATTCCACCTCCTGGAGATCCATCCTAATATTATCAACCCATCTACGCCTAGGTCTCCCCCGTGGTCTCCTTCCCTCCGGTTTCCCCAGCAAGACCCTATAAACCCCCCTCTCCTCCCCCATATGCGCCACATGCCCAGCCCATCTCATTCTTCTCGATTTTATCACCCGCACAATATTGGGTGAGGAGTACAAATCATTTAGCTCCTCCATTCCCCCGTTACCTCGTCCCTCTTGGGTCCAAATATTCTCCTCAACACCATGTTCTCAAACACCCTCAGCTTCCTTTCCTACCGCAATGTCAGCGACATAAGTTTCCCACCCACCCCCCAAAAAAAAAGGGGGGGGGCAAAATTATAGTTCTATATATCTTGATCTTTAAATTTTTGGATAGGAACCTGGAAGACAAAAGATTCTGCACCGAATGATAGCCAGCATTTCCTGACCTCAATCTGCTCTTAATTTCTTCCGCAGAAGAACAGAACACTACGGAGAATAAATGTATTATCTCACACTCAAAAAACACGACTGCACTTTAGCCCAAGGCATTCTTAACTGGAATACAGCGGTTGCTGGTCACAACCAAGTAACGGTCGCCTTTCTCCAGCGCAAGCCACTACCAAGGTCAACTGCAGACTCTACAGTTAGTAGCTGTACATTTTTATGTCAAGTACGTACAGAGCGATTCCTCTCAAAGGACGTTCTGTGTATTGTCTTGGAGCGTTGTCTACTGGCAGCAAACGCAGTTACATCGGGTAACATCAAGCACAGTGTGCCTAACATGGGGGTGTCCCAATACCGAAAGCCTGGTCTCGCGGGCAACTAAATTTGTACCGTGGCGACTAATACTGTCAGCATAATGACTGCAGCTGCTTTCCTTACATATAGAAACGTGCATCAGTTCATATGCACGGAGAACAAAGCACCAGATAACAGCGAGCTTTATAGTTCACTCCATGATTGTGTGTGGGCCCTTGGGTAACAGTGAGGTTTATAGTTCATTCCATGACTGTGGGCCCTTGGGTGACAGTGAGGTTTATAGTTCACTCAAGGACTGTGTGTGGGCCCTTAGGTGACAGTGAGGTTTATAGTACACTCCAGGACTCTGGGATCGAAATTACAACGTCTAGTTCTGGCGCACAGAATTTACATCTGGCTCCAATATGTTAGGAATATATGTGGGACGTTCGCCTTACAATACGCTTAGAAGAAATGGCTTCAAAAGCGACAGAAAAACGAAAATATATGATCGGAAAAAATGAGGAATGCAATGAATTCTTGCTATTAAAATACGGTACAAAAATATGTTCAGAAGACTGCTCGGCCATGTTAAAATTGAAACGCAATATAACAAAAGCATTATTGCCTATCGGCATGTTAAGAATAGAACTGTCAGAATCGCCAGTGACACATGACTGTGCATTCTTACTCAGTCTGATGCTGCGTGACTGAGCTTGTTCTACAAACTATATCGAAAAGCTTCCCAACTTAAAAAAAAAGTATTTTGCTTGACATGAAAGTCGATGGCCCGTTGATGTCAACTGAAAATTCAAAATGTCACTGCAGGAATCAGAGGCTTGTTTGTCAAATTCCGCACAAACCCATTACTTGCTGCAAATACACGTGTAAACAACTCAGACTTGAATCATTTAAACGAAAATTTAAAGTCTAGAACTCTGGCATCATAAGCGGCGGTTTTACTCATGCATATTTATCTAGAACAAGTTACGAGAGTTGATTTACTAATCAACGAATTGCCTTAAGTCTGCCTCTAATTGGTTCTACAAACTGCCTTACGAAAGTCTTTTTATGGGAACACATGAAATGTTGATCGTATCAGTGAAACTGTTTAACAGTCTTGACGGACAGGTGAAAGAAAACTCACCGGTTTTTGGTGTCGGCTTTCGGGGTTACGTCGTGTGGTGCAGTTGCAGTCCTCCAGCCATTTCTGCGTACACTGCAGTTGTCGTCTTCAGGGTGCATGGGTCAGCAGGAGGATGCTGCTGATCAGTACGTCGCGGAAATCTGAAATAAAGCATTACTTGAGTGTCTCATTTTATAAAGAGTGCTGAAAAGGCTAAACACATTTATTTGTGCTGTTTGAAGACACATCGAAGTTTAACCCTCTGAAGACTAAAAAAGAATTGAAAGTACTTTTCTTATCCATCGTTCGTTGATTTCGGGAAAAGAACAGTTTTTTTTAAGGTGCCCGGACTTCGCCCGTTTTTTTTCTGCTACAGCAACATTAGCAGAGTATGAGTATGGGCAATTGGTGGAATGATACTTTGGGCAAACCACAAGCAAAGGGTGAAGCAATCCCATTACAGGCCTGGACAGGTCCTGAGGGATCCATGAGGTTCAGGCTCCCAGATTTCAAGACAACAGGCACATGAAGGTGGTAAGGTTGTCAGCCCTACGCACCGGCCGCCTTTACCCCCAGGAAATACTCCTGGTACTCATTTCTGTTAGAGGCTGAGTCAACCCCAGGGCCATTAATATTTTCGGGAATCGAACCCGCGACCGTATGGCTTATAGCGCAGTGCCTCAACCAACTGCGCCAACGCGTGCCCCGCTAACCATAAGTACTCGGAGGAAAACCTGTTCCAGTGCCACTATGTCCACCACAAATCCCCCTTAAACTGACCTGGCATCGAACCCGGAGATCTGCTGTATGATGCCGGCGGACTAATCGTCTGAAGATTAAAACAGATCTGTACTATATATATATATATTCATGATACCTCACAGAGAATACAGTGTCCTTCCATCACGAATAGCAACCGGCTAATACTGTGTAGGGAAATAATGTCTCCCCATGTAAATTATGAGACACACATACACAGTGTGCACAAAATTGGGAATGTCTCACGTTAAACAAGGTTGGTGTGTATAGTAACCACTAAGCTACAGAGGATAAATATATATTCCTCTTTGTATTCTGGTAGATCTGCGTCAATTCCTCTCGCCAACCGCGCAGTTCAAATAAATTATGTATTACTTGACAACCGTATCCTGTTTTGTCAATCCAGTATATGACCATGTAGCATATTTGTCTCCAAACGTTTTGTGGAAAAGGGCCACACACGTCATTGTGGGCTGGTCCGCGGGCTGCACGTTAACAATATAACCGTAGGTGGTACACCTAATCGCCTAAATTATTTTGGAATTTTTATGGCGCATACACACTTTACATGGGGCACGCGGTGGTGCAGTTGGTTGAGGCACTGCGCTACAAGCCGGAAAGTCGCGGGTTTGGTTCCCGATGGTGTCATTCGGAATTTTTCACTGACATAATCTTTCCGGCCACACTTTGGTCCTGGGGTTGACTCAGCCTCTAACAGAAATGAATACCAGGAATATTTCCTGGGGGGTACAGGCGGCCGGTGCGTAGGGCTGACAACCTTACCACCTTCATGTGCCAATTGTCTTGAAATCTGGGAGCCCAAACCTCCTGGAACCCTCAGGGCCTGTCCAGGCCTGTAATGGGATTGCTTTACCTATACACACTTTACAAATGTGGTCGTGGGCCGCAGGTTTGATACCCACAATGCAGCGTACACCCTGTTTTAAATTTTTGTGCACGCGTGACTATCAGCTCTACCACCATCCACTACCACTCTTCTAGCTTCCAAAAATTTTATCACAGAGCTTTATATTCTTCATGATCATTTTATAGGGTCCACTCCTTCTTTAATCCTACTGCAAATTTTTGTGTTTATGCGAGAAACAAGAAACTTGTTGCGTTTGATTAGTGTTGGCAGCAGCCACAGTTTCACTAACTCAGCCGGGCCACTCGTTTCTCTTCCACCCCACCCCTCTGGAGGGTAACATCTTCGACTGTCAAAATAATTCTGTATAATCCAGGTAACTCCTGATGTTATGTAAGCAAGCCTACACCACAATCGAGTATGTCATGCAGTTTCTGAACTAGTTTCAGGCTAACAGGAGGGAGGCACATGTATTAAGAGACGTTAAGTTATTAAATTATGTCCTATAGAGCTCACATTGTGAAATTATGCGGCTAGTTATACTTACCTCCTGGTACGTTTATATCAAGTACACGTCTGAGTTTATCGGGTTTAGATTTGAGACCTTGGATACGATTTCACTTGAAAATAGGACCACTAGCTACATTTCACAACCCAATGAAATCGATGGGAAATTCAAGCCTTTCAAGCAAAGTCGTATTTGTTATACAGTGTGTTCTTTCTTTTAACGCGTAACTGAGTACTGCATAGAGGGGACCGAAACTAGTTCTATGCAGCAGCTGATGTCATATGCTCTAGCCAGAGCAGAACGCGCGGGTCCGAGTACTGCAGAACGAGCGGAGCGCATCATCTGTCGTAACGCAGCAAAACAGCCGTGAGCGGGCTGGTTCCGCTTTCGGTTGGACACTGTACAAAGGTCCAGCGAGGGCCACTCCTTCTCTAAACATACCCAAAATGAAAACGTCTAGAAGAAAGTGGAATTTAATGGTTTGTTATAATAAAGGGCGACTTGACTGCTGCGTATTTACGTAATAAAATCGTTACAAAACAACATTTGAAGTACAGTCACACCAATTACAGACACGCGTCACTTAACGACGGGGATATGTTCTGAGAAATGCGTCGTTAGGCGATTTTGTCATTGTGCGATCCTGTACTGACACAATATAGCCTACTATACACCTAGTCTATATGGTATAGCCTATTGCTCCTACGCTACAAATCTGTACAGCATGTTACTGTACTGAATACTGTAGGCAACTGAAACACAATGGTATTATAATATTATATTATATTATGTTATTATGTTATAATCGTACGGGACCACCGTCGTATATGCGGTCCGTCGTTGACGGAAACGTCGTTGTGCGGCGCATACCTGTACTAAATGTCTAGAGAGATCCCGTGGGCAATTTATTCTATACATTGTCTCAGTACAGCAATCTTATGCCTAGAGGCTAACAATGCCCACTGTGTATAAATGAAACAGTTCCTCACTGTCCTGACGGACAGCTTGCGAATTGAGGTTACACTACAAAGTTGAACTAAGACGAGATGCAGTTTCCACAGCGGGGTAGCGGAGGATCGAAGTCTTCAGGGATATGACGCTGTGTGCCGGGTTACTGTTTTCCGACGTTTCGAAAGAACGTAATCCCTTAATCTTCAAGGGTTTAGGGCTTCTTGGACCCTTCAACCCTGAATGAAGGCGCCCCACTCATCTGAAACGTTACGGGAAACTGATCAGAGGACACAGTTTCATGTCAGAAGACATACATCCTGGAGAAAGATTTTCGTGTGGAATCCGCTGTCAGGCATTGTCGTTTATTTCCGAATGCAATGTTTTTATTAGCTGTACGCGGAAACATCTCGTAGTTGCCTAGCTGCATAGCGAAAGACGACACCTCCCACTTTTACGCGTCGTAGGGCGGACGACACAAATAGGTATAGAACGATAGGTGACGCCTCCTCCTCCCCCCTCCCCGCAGTAGTCCTAAGTTAAGGCAAGAACTAAATAATATACAATTACGTCCACCACGCCCAATCCAAAAACAAGCACCGGTATTGCAAAAACTTTGCACGATTTTAGCTTGCCCACGGAAGTTTGCAGAAGCAAAAGTTCGTGCCCCAGACGGGAGGAGTCAACCAGCAGCTGGTTCGCGATTGTCGTTTATCGGACATTGGCATCATCAGTAACATATTATCGATATAACAGTGACTAACAGCATTTCTTTTCCTTATGATGGATCCTTCCAAGCATGACGCCAAACAAACGCAACTCGCATCTGCGTATTAATTTTCAAAACGACATGCAACAAATGACTGATGGTATCCGGGTGTAGCAGAAGCAAGACACGACGCAAGAAGTTGTTGCCGAGGGTAAACAGAGAACGTCTTTATAAGAGCATGGACCAGACGACCAAGCCTTCCTGGCCAGACAGACATCGGCTGGCACGAGCCTCAGACGGACGACCATACGGCCCACCCACACGGATGAGAGGGATTCCTTATAAGGAAGCTAGCATTTGGTCTGAATAGCCGAAATAGCCGACGCATGGGTGTAAACGTGTACTGAAAGTACACGTATATTTTAAATGTGTCGTCTGAATTGTGCATTACTCCGCAGCTGTCATGCTTTTATACAAATGCACTGTTGCGAACGTACCGACACGACACACTCTGAGCAATTAGAATTTTTTTCTTGTAGTTTTGTAAATATTTAGCATACTAACAAATCTTTCAAATAAATGTTGTGTATGTGTGGATGTTTGCTTTGACTGCCCTCACTGCGCCACACGTCCTGTTTCGAGTACACACTGCTTAGTGACTGACGGCATAATGGGGAGCTGAATGACCACAGTATGCCTCACCAAACACCTACCAATTACTGGGATGGTCGAGTCAACGACGACGAGATGAGCAGGACATGTGGCACGCAGGGAGGAGAAAGGAAATGCTTACAGAGTGTTGGCGGGGAAACCTGAAAAAAAAAGACCGTTGGGAAGATAAACTCGTATATGGGAAGGCAATGTTAAAATTTATTTTTAAGAGAGGGGACGGGAGGGCGTCGAGCGGATTCGTAATGTCTCAAAATAGGGGCTAATCTCGAACTGTTGCGAAAGATTGGTTTCATCTGTAGTTATCAGACAAATACAACAGCTTAACTGTTCTAGCATTAATATTGTAAAGCCTACTGCTTGCGTGCACCAACAGGTTTAAAAATTAAGAATTGACACACTGTCCACACTGCCCCCGTTACAGGCCTGGAGTGGCACAGAGGGTTCCAAGAAGCTAAAGGTCCCAGATTTCGTGACAACGGCACAGGATGGTGGTAAGGTTGTCAGCCTTACGCACCGGCCGCCTTTACCCCCAGGAAATACTCCTGGTACTAATTTCTGTTAGAGGCTGAGTCGACCACAGGGCCATAGTGCGATCGGAAGGATTTGATGTAAATAAAAAATTCCAATGACACCAACTGGGATCGAACCAGCGACCTTCCGATTTGTAGCACAGCACTTTAACCACCGCGCCACTGCGGTCCGATACTGTATTTATGTGCTTTTATTTATCTCAGAACAAATAGCGACCTCTGCCCCATATAACATAAACTAATTGGTTTTTATAACCGAGACGAAAAGTGTTTACAGCGCGGTACGGAATGGGTCTTTAAATAAAGCAGTCTTCGCTTCGTGTTTAAAGGGTTAGTTTATATCTCATGTACTGTACGTGACACATTTCTGCCATCCGGGTGGAACTAAGGAAGACGCCTCTTCCTTAGTTCTATCAGTTGTACCGTTTATATTTTTGTAATATCGTCTGACGATGGCCGAAAATGTCGGCCGAAACATGTCGCGTATATCAGAAATAAATGAATTTTAGAACGTTTAAGATGTTGTATTGTTCTGATAATTACAGCAGACATTAATTTATTAAATTCAACGGGATTGCTTTACTCGCTGTTATGAAAAGTAAAGAGAAGTGTTCCAGAAAATGCAAAAACAACTTTCTTGGCTAGCTAAAGAGCTATAAGTTCTTGAAGATGGATTCGCTCCATTGAGTTAGTTAGTTCGTTGTTCTGTAAAAGCCTAAGTTACTGATATCCAATTCTAGGATCTTTTATTTAAAAAAATCACGTGCTTCCTCAGGAATAAGTGTTAAAGGCTTCGAAAGCACACCAAGCAACTTAAACCCAATGAACACCATAGTCTGTAAAACTGTGACAAGCTACGTGCTCAGCAGCGCTAGGTAAACCTGTACACCAAAGCCAGCCATTGTGATTTATCCCGATCACTTAAACCCATGGCACACCTTCACATTGCTTACTGAACATCACTTTTGTAAGAAAATCTACACGAGTCTAGCTTCAGTTGGTCAGTTTCTTTCTGGTGTTCCAATCAACATTTGTAAATTTGACATTCAGAGGACCGTGCAACGTGGTATATTCTTATAATAAAAGCCAACGAGATACACTGTTTCTCAAGTTTATTTTGATAAAGTACTCTACATGTTTCGGACAGGTCCGCTGTCCATCATCAGGAGTATCTCAACACTGTATACACGCAACGGGTATTTGTCATGCTAGTTCTGTTGGCGTCTACAGACACCAACAGAACTAGCATGACAAATACCTATTGCGTGTATACAGTGTTGAGATACGCCTGATAGACGCCAACAGAACTAGCATGACAAATATCTATTGCGTGTATACAGTGTTGAGATACACCTGATAGACGCTAACAGAACTAGCATGACAAATACCTATTGCATGTATACAGTGTTGAGATACATCTGATAGACGCCAACAGAACTAGCATGACAAATACCTATTGCGTGTATACAGTGTTGAGATACACCTGATAGACGCCAACAGAACTAGCATGACAAATACC
>Ga0131853_10020708_pt1 | contig 11939 bp, 9 predicted proteins | sample TergutLab28metaG_FD_92764 | JGI IMG/M metagenome (GOLD analysis project Ga0131853, IMG submission 92764) | Labiotermes labralis P1 segment gut microbial communities from Petit-Saut dam, French Guiana - Lab288 P1 (version 2) (version 2) | ecosystem: Host-associated > Arthropoda: Insects >...
CCTGTTCGACCACATCGACGTACGGCTGGACCTGGCCCGGATCGCGGTGCCGACCCTGGTGGTCTCCCCGCTGCGGGACCTGCTCATCACCCCCCTTCGCTCCCGGGAACTGGCGGACGGCATCCCCGGCGCCCGGCTGGCGACCCTGGAATGCGGGCACGCCATCGCCGCCGAAGAGCCGGCCGCCTGGGCGGCGTTGATCCGGGACTTCCTGACGTCGGTGGAGGAGACCCCGGGCCGCGTACGGGGCGACGCAGCCCGGCGGTCCAGCCCCGGCTCGGAAGGTCCGAGCGTGGCCGGCCCGACGGTCTAGCCGAGCCGGCCGCTCTCCGGGGCCCGGCCCAGGGCGGCCACCAGCAGGGCGGCGAGCGCCAGGCCGCCGCCCAGCCACATCACGGCTTCGATCCCGGCGCCGTCCGCGGTGAGACCGCCGGCCAGGGCGCCCAGCGCGATCGCCCCGTTGAAGACACCCACGAAGAGCGAGGACGCCGCCTCGCGGGCCTGCGGCGCGGCGGCCAGCAGCCAGGTCTGGGTGCTCACCGACACGCCGCCGTACGAAATGCCCCACACCGCGAGCAGCACACCGGCTGTCAGCACCGAGCCGCCGAGCAGCGGCAGCAGCCCCACCGTGGCCGCCAGGACGAGGGCGATCACCAGGAGCGTGCCGCGCGGGGAGCGGCCCGACCCGGCGCCGGCCGCGAAGTTCCCGAGGACGCCGGCGACGCCGTAGACGAGGAGCAGGGTGCCGATCATCGTGGGGCTGACCCCGGAGATCTCCTCCAGCGCGGGCCGTACGTACGTGTAGGCGGCGAAGTGTCCGGTGACCAGCAAGGCCACCACGGCGAGCCCGGTCGCCACCCGTGGGTTGCCGATCAGCTTCAGCACGCCGCCGAGCCGGATGACCTGCTCGGCCGGGAGCGGCGGGAGCAGGGCCGCGAGCGCGATGAGGACCACCACGGCGAGGGCGGCGATGGCGGCGAACGCCGTTCTCCAGTCGGCCAGTTCGCCGATGTACGTACCAGCCGGGACGCCCAGCACCGAGGCCAGCGCGATGCCGCTGAAGATGAGTGAGGTGGCTGGGCCGATGGCGGTGCCGGACACGAGCCGTACAGCGAGACCGGCGGCGACCGCCCAGACCACGCCGATGCCGATGCCGACGAGGACGCGGGCGACCACCATCACCCCGAAGTTGGGGGCCCACGCCGCGAGCAGGTTGCCCAGCGCGAGCAGCGCCATCATGGAGCACAGCAGCACCCGGCGGTCCAGCCGGCCGAGCAACGGCGTCAGCAGCGGCGCGGAGACCGCGCCGACCAGACCCGTGATGGTGAGGGTCAGCCCGGCGGTCCCCTCGCTCACATGGAGCGCGTCGCCGATGGGGGTGAGCAGCCCCACCGGCAGCATCTCGGAGGTGACCACCGTGAACGTCGCCCCGGTGACGGCGGCGACCGCGGGCCAGCCCCCGCGTCCTGCGGACTGCCCCTCTCCGGGCGCCTTGCCTGCGATTTCCGCCGTCTGTGCCATACAACCAGCCAACCCGCAGGGCCGTTCGGGAACAACGGCCAATCTCTCATCCTTCTATGAGCGGGATTACTCGATCGGGTGGAGGAGGCCGGGAATCCGTGGGCGGTATCGAGATCCGCGAGTTGGAGGCGTTCCTCGTCCTCGCCGAGGAGCTGCACTTCGGCCGGGCGGGCGAGCGACTCTACGTCTCCCAGAGCAGGGTCAGCCAGCTGCTGCGCGCCCTGGAGGGACGGATCGGTGCCCCGCTGGTCGAGCGCACCAGCCGCCGGGTGCGGCTGACTCCGCTCGGAAAGTCCTTCATCGGCAGCCTGCGGCCCGCGTACGACGGGCTGCGCGCCGCCCTGGACGAGGCGCGGGCCGCCGCCCGGGCGGAGGTGGGCGGGGTACTGCGGATCGGCTTCCAGGGCACCGTCGACGACTACCTCGCCCAGGCGATAGCCCTGTTCGAGGAGGAGTGCCCTGGGTGCGTCCTGGAGCTGACGGAGATCCCGCTGTCGGACCCGTTCGGGCCGGTGCGCCGCCAGGAGGTGGACTGCGCGGTGGTGCTCCTGCCAGTACGGGAGGAGGACCTGGCGCTCGGGCCGGTCTTCTCCCGGCAGCCGCAGACCCTCGCCGTCTCCGTCCGGCACCCGTTCGCGGCCCGGGAGTCGGTGTCGGCGGAGGAGCTGACCGACTGCCAGCTCATCGGCGTGGGCGCCAGCGGGGTGCCCGGTCCCGCGCCCGCATACTGGCGCCTGGCGCAGACCCCGGACCACACCCCGGAGCTGCGGCCGATCCCGGCGGGCCCGCTGGTCAACACCCTTCAGGAGGGGCTGAGTCTGACGGCGGCGGACCGGGGCGCGATGCTGCTGTGCCGGTCTACGGCCGACTACCACGGGCGGCGCAGCTCTATCACCTTCATCCCGGTCGACGGACTGCCCTCCTCCGAGCTGGGGTTGATCTGGCACCGCTCCCATGTCCCCCCGACCGCCCTCGCCTTCGCGCGGGCGGTGAAGGGCGTCACGCCGGGGCCGCAACCGTGACCCTCCCGGCGGGGGCCTCACAGAAGGGCGAGCCCGGCACAGACCGCCTCCCGTGCCACGGGTCTCAGTCGTACCCCCCGCTTCCCCGGCAGCGTCTCGACCAGCAGCAGCCCGTTCCCGACTGCGACGAGGACCCAGTCGCCCCGATTGTCCGTCACCTCGACACGGAGGACGGTGTCCTGCAGGCCGAGCATCTTCCGGACGTCTTCCCCGCGACGAACAGATGCCGGTAGACCGTCACCTGGCGCCGAGGTATGTGGAACGACTGTCTGCGCGACCGGAAGGAAGCGCATGCGGCGGGGCTGCCGTATGTGAAGTCAGCCCAGTAGCACCGACCGCACCAGCCACCCCCTGCAAGCAACGTGAACGGACAAACCACCCCCATCTCTCCCGCCACCAACCAGAGTTCATGCCGACCCAAGTCGAACCAAGCAACCACATTCAAAAAACGGATGGCTTCTCAGAAAGCCCCCAGCACCCCAGCTCCAGCCACCGGACCACATCAACTACGAACCCCGGAATCACATCGGATGCGCGACGTTCCGGTCGGCCCGGTCCGGCCCCGGGCGTCTGGCGGGAAGCCGTCGGGGCGTATTTCCGCCATTGATGGTCAACGCCTGTTCCCCACAAGTCCCTTCAGACTCTTCTCAACATCCGGGCGTCCAACCCCACCGGCGCCCTGGGGCCCGTAGAGGAGAGGCAACCATGACAAGAGGTACCGCGCGACGCGGCGCGGCCCTGCTGTCGGCCGGTCTCGCGTTCGCGCTGCTGCCCACGGCTGGTGCGGGCGCCGCACCGGCCGCGCAGGACGCCGTGTCCGCGCAGACCACCAAGGCCGCGCGCGCCGCCCACACGGTGACGCTGGTGACCGGCGACAAGGTGACCGTCACGGAGGTCGGCGGTGGCCGCAAGACCGTCGACGTCAAGCGTCCCCAGGGCGCCACCGGCACGGTGCGCACCCAGGTGACCGACGGGCAAATCACCGTCATACCCGAGGAGGCGCAGCAGTACCTCGCCTCCGGCACCCTGGACCCCCGGCTCTTCGACGTCAGCACCCTGATCGAGCAGGGCCTCGCGGACAGCAAGGTCGACGCGACCCCGCTCATCGTGACGTACAAGGACCGGAGCGCGCGCTCCGCGGCCGCGACCCCGAAGGGCGCCAAGCGCACGCGCAAGCTGAACAGTGTCGGTGGTGCCGCACTCGCCGCCGACAAGGGCCGTACGTTCTGGAACGCGGCCACGGAGAAGGGCCAGTTCGCCGACGGCATCGGCAAGGTGTGGCTGGACGGCCGGGTCAAGGCCGACATGGAGCAGTCGAACGCGCAGATCGGTTCGCCGAAGGCGTGGGAGGCGGGGCTCACCGGCAAGGGTGTGAAGGTCGCGGTGCTGGACACCGGTTACGACACAACGCATCCCGATCTTGCCTCGCGGGTGAGTGAGTCGAAGTCGTTCATCGCCGGGCAGGAGGTCGCGGACCGGCAAGGGCACGGCACGCATGTGACGTCCACGGTCGGCGGTTCGGGTGCCGCGTCCGACGGCAAGGAGAAGGGCGTCGCCCCCGACGCGACCCTCGCCGTCGGCAAGGTGCTCAGCGACGACGGCTTCGGTACCGAGTCCGAAATCATCGCCGGTATGGAGTGGGCCGCCAAGGACATCAAGGCCAAGGTCATCTCCATGTCCCTCGGCTCGCAGGAGGGCAGCGACGGCACCGACCCGATGGCCGCCGCCGTCAACTCCCTCTCCGCTGAGACCGGCGCCCTGTTCGTGATCGCGGCCGGCAACTCCTACAGCCCCGGCACCATCGGCTCGCCCGGTGCCGCCGACGCCGCCCTCACCGTCGGCGCGGTCGACGGCCAGGACGAGCGCGCCTACTTCTCCAGCCAGGGCCCGCGTCTCGGCGACAACGCCCTCAAGCCGGACGTCTCCGCCCCCGGCGTCGACATCCTCGCCGCCCGCTCCTCCCTCGTGAACGGCTCGGGCTCGTACACGACGATGAGCGGTACGTCGATGGCGACGCCGCACGTCGCCGGTGTCGCTGCGCTGCTCGCCCAGGCCCACCCGGACTGGACAGGCGCCCAGCTCAAGGACGCCCTGATGTCGTCCTCGAAGCGGCTCGACGACTCGACGTACGCGGTCGGCTCGGGCCGGGTCTCGGTGCCCGACGCCATCGCCGCGAAGATCACCGCGACCGGCAGCGCCGACCTGGGCTTCTTCAAGTGGCCCTACGAGAGCAACAAGCCGGTCACCAGGACCGTCACCTACTCCAACTCCTCAGATTCCCCTGTGGAGTTGAAGCTGTCCGCCGAGGGCGCGCCCGCCGAGGTCGTCAGCCTCGCCGACAGCACGCTGACCGTGCCCGCGCACGGCACCGCCTCCACCACCGTCACCGGTGACGGCAGCAAGGCCGCCGTCGGCACCGTGAGCGGGCAGATCGTGGCCAGCGCCGCCGGGACCCCGGTCGCCCACACGGCGTTCGGCCTGGTCAAGGAGGAGGAGCGGTACACGCTCACGGTCCACGTCAAGGACCGGGACGGCAAGCCGACCCCCGCGAACATCGTCTTCCAGCAGCTCGCCGAGCGCACCGACCCGGGCGTCGTCACGGTCGGCGACTCCGGCACCGTCCAGCTGCGGCTGAAGCCGGGCACGTACACCGCCGACACCTTCCTCGACGTGCGCGGTTCCAGCGGCCCGGACTCGCTCGGCCTCGGCTACCTCTCCGACCCGGAGATCAAGCTCGACCAGGACCGCGAGATCACCCTCGACGGGCGCACGCTGCGCGAGACCGCGATCCGGCTGCCCAAGGACACCGAGCCGCGCCAGCGCCTCATGGAGTACGACCGCAAGGCCGGCGGCGCCGACGTGCTCGGCATCGTCCAGGTCCCGATCAAGTACGACTCGCTGTTCGCCGCGCCGACGAAGAAGGTCCGGGACGGCAGCTACGAGTACCGCACCGTCTGGCGCCAGGGTCAGCCGCGGGTCGCCGTCGACGGCATCGACGAGACCTACGAACAGCCCGGCTCCACGCTCATCGAGGGCCACAGCCGGCTCGGCGTCGTCGACGCCGGGAACGGCGCGCCCGCCGGCTACGCGGGCAAGGACGCAAAGGGCAAGGCCGTCCTCGTGCACGCCGACGGCACCCTGACCGAGGCCCAGATCGCGCAGGCCGCCCAGGACGCGGGCGCGAAGGCGCTGTTCGTCACCGACGATGCGCCCGGCCGCCTCAACACCCTCTTCTACGACGACAACCACGAGAACCGCCCGCTGCAGATCGCGAGCGTCACCAAGGCCGACTTCGCCCGCCTCCAGGCCCGCGCCCGCAGCGGCGGCGCCATCGACATGACCGGCACGGCCGAGGCCTCGTACCTGTACGACGTGTCGAAGGGCTACACGGGCACCATCCCCGACCGCAGCCTCGTCTACGCCCCGGCCGGCCGGGACCTCGCCACCGTCGACACCACGTACTACGGCGACAAGAAGGCCGAGGGCAGCGAGTTCCGCTACTCGATCACCGACACCTTCAAGATCGGCGTCGGCTTCCAGGAGCGCCACACGTTCCCGGGCAAGCGCACCGACTACGTCTCGATGGAGCCGGGCCAGAAGTGGCACGAGTCCGTCAACCTCCCGAGCCTGGAGGAGCGTTCGGGCCTGGTCACCTACCAGCCCGGCAAGCGCACCGAGCTCAACTGGTTCAAGCCCGTCTGGCACCCGTGGCTGGGCACCGGCCTCGGCTGGGGCCAGCAGCGGAGCGGCGACCAGATCCAGTTCAACACCCCGGGCTGGGGCGACTCCGGGCCCGACCACACCGGCTTCGGTGACCCGTACGACCCCGAGAGCGGCATGACGCAGTACACCGAGGTCTTCGCCGACGGGGTCAGCCAGGGCCGCAAGGTCAGCTCCGCCGGCTACGTCTGGACGGCCGACCCGGCCGAGAAGACGTACAAGGTCGTCACCGACACGGCGCTCGACCCCGCCAAGTGGAGCCTGGGCACCACGGGGCACACCGAGTGGACGGTGCGCTCGGCGCGGCCTTCGACCGACGCGCAGATCTTCCTGCCGATGATCAACCTCGGCTTCGACGTCGACACAGACCTCGCCGGGAAGGTCGGCGCGGGCACGAAGCTGTCCGTCGGGCTCTACGCCGAGTACGTCAAGGGCGCGACCGCCACCGGCACTATCGGCGGCGGCAAGCTGGAGGTCTCCTACGACGACGGCAAGACCTGGTCGTCCGTCGGTCTCGCCGGCAGCGGCACCTCCTGGAAGGGCGAGCTGCAGGTGCCCAAGAACGCGACGTCCGTCTCGCTGCGGGCCTCCGCGAACGACGACAAGGGCGCGACCGTCTCGCAGGAGATCGTTCGGGCGGTGGGCGTGAAGTGACCTACTGAGAGCGGGAGTTCAGGCCGGGGCCCGGCGCGGAGCACCTTCGCGCCGGGCCCCGAATGTTTCGCATTTCGTTGCACATTCTGACTCGTCTCAGATTTAGACGCCGTTTCTTTTGGGGGCTCGCGGAGTGCCTTGAGCCAAACAGGGATACTGCTGTGGTGCTGCTGACATGGATCGCTGAGGTGGCGGACGAGCCCCTGGTGCTGGAGCCGGCCGACCGTCGGGTGGAATGGGAGACCAACACCTGGTCATTGAGCGCGGAGGCCGATGACAGGCGGTCGTTGTCCGTCCACGAGGTTGTCGCTGCCTTCGAGTCGACTGCAGCGGTACTGCGAGCCCGCATTCGACACATGAGGTTTTCGGGGCTGGTGACGTTCTACGTGTGGCACGACGAGATGGCCGGACAGTTGCGGTGCTCTACCGGATCGGTGCCGCCGAGTGAGTTGCCGTTCGCCGGCTCCTATGTGCCTTCCGAAGATCTCGGGCTGGTCGTCGAGGGGTTCCTTGCCGACGGCAGTCCGGGTGTTATCGCGCTGTCAGGTCTGGATGTGGTGCAGGGTCCTACTGAGCGGACCGGGACTGATACCGAGGTCACGCCCTTGCATGTCTGGGTCAGCAGCATCGGAGCAACCTCACTGTGACTCTGACTGCAGGGCTGCACGGACGAGCCTCCGGTGGCAGATGAGGGCAGCGGCTATGCCGACGAAGGCGAGGAAGTGCTCGGCCTTGCTCTCGTAGCGGCGGTGGAGTCGACGGCAGCCGGCAAGCCATGACACTGTTCTCTCGACCACCCAGCGGTGGCGGCCCAGTCGCTGTGATGACTCGATGCCTTTGCGGGCGATGCGGTGGCGTATACCGCGGCAGCGGATCCATCGACGCAGGTGGTCGTAGTCGTAGCCCTTGTCACCGTGCAGCCTCTCGGGTCGTCGGTGGCGCGGACCCCGGCGGGAGGCGATGGGTGGGATGCCGCGTACGAGCGGCTGAAGGGCTTGGCTGTCGTGGAGGTTGGCGCCGGAGATCCCGAGTGCCAGCGGGAGGCCTTTCCGGCCGGTGATCAGGTGGATTTTCGATCCGAGTTTGCCGCGATCAGTCGGATTCGGTCCCGTCAGGGACCCCCTTTTGTGGCCCTCATGCTCACGGAGTCGATCGCGCATCGGGACCAGTCCAACTCGCCTCGGGCGCCGAGTTCGTCGAGGATGACGCGGTGGAGCCGAGCCCAGACTCGGTCCCGGCTCCACTGGGCGAAGCGCCGGTAGACCGTGGGCCAGGCCGGGCCGAACACCGGCGGGAGCTGCCGCCATGTGCAGCCGGATGTGGCGAGGAAGATGATCGCTGCCAACGCCTCGCGGTCTCCCGCTCGTCGTCGACCCCCGCCCTGCGGACGTATGACTTCCGTCGGAGGCACTACGTGGTGCCTGCTCGTTCGTCACGGAAAGATGGGGAACGCCAGCATGTGCGGCGGGAGCAGGCGCTGCCACGGAGTGACATCAATGTTCCGACGCCGACGAATCGATCCTGAAGAGCATTCAAGATCTGTGCTCGATGTGATAGCAATCGACGCCCGCGAACTGAATTGCATCGCGCAAGTAGTCGATCACGCTCGTACCCAAATCACCAAGCTGAGCGGCGCCAGCAGGCGTGTGATCGAGGATTCAAGTGGGGCCGCACTCATTGAGACCCTGTTTGCCCAAGCTTGGGTTGCGTCATCTCGCGATCGAGAAGAAATGCCGTTGCTCGTCACCGAGATTGATCTGCTCGGGGTGGCGGTTACCAACCTGGAGTCATACGAGGGGCACGAGGCGATTCTGTGCACCGGCTACGCACTGTTGGCGACCCTTGAGGGCCGCCAGAGAAATCTTCGCCCGGTAAACCTAGTGCACGGCATCTTGGCGTTCGTTCACGAAAATAGCGGAACAGTAAGCGAATCACCCTCTGCCGAAATAGGTGATGGGGGACCTGAGCTTGTTTCGTAATTCTTCTCAGTTTAAGGTTAATGTCGGAATAGGCATGCATCGAAACCCAACTGAAGGAAGACGTGCAGCGCTGGCGTTGGTGATCAGGACTCCGTCGTCTGCACCGATTCCACCGACCAAGGTGTTGCAGGGCTCCGGCTACTCGAGCCGACTCGACGCGGCGTGAACTCCCCGGTCCGACCGATGGATTGAGCTCTGCTCCCGTCTTGTCGAAGTCGGCCGGGGCCGCCCGTTCGTGGAGCGTCGCCGCGGGATGCCTCCGCCTTGGCCACTGACTCCTGCAACGCCGCCACCAGGCCCACGAGTTGCGCGGGCACAGCCGCCTCCAGCACCGCGGGCAGCACGCGCTGCAGCGGGCAGGCAGGCGAGTACGGGCCGACCCAACTGGAGATCGGCCCGATCACGCTGGAGTGCTCCGACGGGAAGCGAGCCACGATCGTGTACCCCAACGCCGTCGGCCACGCGAACACTGCCCCCAGGTCGAAGCCGCGATCCGCAAGGTACTGACCTAGCCCTGATAATTCACGTCGTCGCGTGAGCTGATCGGCGCGGCAGCCTCTGAGAGTGCTCTGACCTGCGGCGATAAGGGTGCCGACGTCTTTGCATGGCCCAGGTCGAGGAGCACCTAACAGGTGATCAGCATCGATGAAAGGGCTGCGCGTCACCATCACTGTCACTCCGAGGATCGTGGTCCGTTTGGCGTCGGCCGGATCATGGATCCCGGGTCTTCAGGAGCGTGCGGCGTTTAGCGCGGCTGGGGCCGCAGCCCGTCGAGGATGATCTGGGCGATGTGCGCTGAACGCTTGCGGCTGGTCTCTGCGCTGGCGTGACGGATTGCGGCGAAGGCACCGGCGACCAGTGCCATCACCTCGTCGATGGTCAGGTCGGCGCGCACGGCGTCGGCCGCGTGTGCGCGATCGAGTAGGTCTGCGACATGGCGGGTGAGGTCTGACGCGACTTCCGGGGCGGCGGTGCGCAAGTCGAACTCGGCAGCTACCAGCGCGCTCTTGACCGCCACGTTCTCGGCGCCGTTGGCCATCATCCGTGACAGCATTTCGAACAGGGCTGCGGGATCGTCGCCGGCGGCGAGCACTTCTGCCTCCGCCACCAGTTGCTTGATCTCATCGATCGCGACAGCGAGAAACAGCGCTTCCTTGGCAGGGAAGTGCCGGTGGACGGTTCCGGGACCCACGCCCGCGCTGCGGGCGATCTCATCGAGCGAGACGTCAAGACCGTGCGTCGCAAACAGTTGCTGCGCGGCCCGTAGCACGCGCTCGCGGTTGCGGCGCGCGTCAGCGCGCAACTCACGGTCGCTTCGCTGAGCTGTCGGCGGCTTCGCCGATGCGGGATCAGGCGGCTGGTTGGGCATGGCGGTTTCAGCATAACCGGGGCGCCGCACCGATTACTGTGAGACTTTAACCGGGGCGACGCCCCGGTTACAGGATGCGGCTCGCCCCGATCCGACCAGCCGACCAGCCGACCAGCCGACCAGCCGACCACGAGGAGCCCACACCGATGACCACCCGCGATGACGCCAGTGTCCTGGTGCAGCGCATGCAGGAGTGCTTCAACAGCCGGCACTTCGACCAGGCCGCCGACCTTCACACCCCCGACTTCTTCAGCCATCCTCTCGGGACCACCGGATTCCAGGCCGGCAAGGACGCCTGGAGCGCACTTACTGCCCGGTTTCCGGGCATACGTGTCGTCGCCCAGGACATCCTGGTTGACGGCGACAAGGCCGCCGTCCGCTCGACCGTCGAGGGGATCGCGACCACGGACGGCGGCGCACAGCCCATGCTGTTCGAGATCTTCCGCTTCGACAACGGCCGGTTCGCGGAGATGTGGGGGGCCAGCACCGGATTCCCACCCTCAGCCAGCCCCGAGGATGTACTCAGCCAGCCCCGAGAAGGTGCGCGCAGGGCGAGCTGACCGGCCCGGCAGCCCGGGAAAGCGGCTCCCTGACCTGGGCAAGTAGGGGTATCGACGTCCGCAGCCAAGCAGGAAGGCTCTTTCTAGTGCAGACCACCGGGCCGCGGCCCCGCCTCGTCGTTTCCACCGACAGGCGAGGGGTGGTCAGCCATGCAGGATCCCGACTGCTGTCCGATCTCGCCGATGCCACCGGCCTCACACGCGCCTTCGGCGACGCTCTGCGCCGACTGCGCCCGCGCGGCACAGGCCACGATCCGGGCCGGATCGCGGTCGACCTGGCGGTGATGCTCGCCGACGGCGGCGAGGCGATCGCAGACCTGGCCCTGCTGCGCGACCAGCCCGACATGTTCGGTCCCGTCGCCTCCGCCCCCACCGCATGGCGGCTGCTGGCCGGCATCAACCCGGCCACCCTTCGTGCGCTGCGCACGGCCCGCGCTGCGGCCCGCGAGGTCGCCTGGCTGCAGGCCGATGAGACCCGCGGCCGCATCACCGCCGCTCGCGCCGGCGGACACGACTTGCCCGGCCTGGTCATGGACATCGACGCCACCCTGGTGACCTGCCACTCCGAGAAGGAACACGCCGCACCGACCTACAAACACGGCTTCGGCTACCACCCCCTGCTGTGCTTCCTCGACAACACCGGCGAGGCCCTGGCCGCTGTGCTGCGGCCGGGCAACGCCGCGGCCAACACCGCCACCGACCACATCAGCGTGCTCGACGCTGCACTTGCCCAGATCCCCGACCCCCACCGCTACGGCACCGAGATCCTCATCCGCGCCGACAGCGCCGGATCCGCCAAAGCGTTCCTGGCACACATACGAGCCCTGCGCTCACGCGGCATCCGCGCCTCCTTCTCCGTTGGATGGTCCGTCACCGAACCCGTCCGCCACGCCATCCGCCATCTGCCCGAGCACCTCTGGCACACCGCGCTCGAACAGGATGGCTCGCTACGGGAAGGCGCCCAGGTCGCCGAGCTGACAGGCCTGGTCGACCTGCCGGACTACCCCGACGGCACCCGCATCATCGTCCGCCGCGAACGCCCACACCCCGGAGCCCAGCTGTCCCTGTTCGACCTGGACGAGGGCATGCGCCACCAGGCCTTCCTCACCGACAC
>Ga0131853_10020710_pt1 | contig 11939 bp, 7 predicted proteins | sample TergutLab28metaG_FD_92764 | JGI IMG/M metagenome (GOLD analysis project Ga0131853, IMG submission 92764) | Labiotermes labralis P1 segment gut microbial communities from Petit-Saut dam, French Guiana - Lab288 P1 (version 2) (version 2) | ecosystem: Host-associated > Arthropoda: Insects >...
CACTCCTCCGCTCAATGCGCACAGCACAGGTTGCCCAGCGGCTTCCTTACGGATTTTTTCGCAGGCTTCCTGAATAAATGCTTCAATTGTCCCTTTGGGATTTGACATATTTATAGGAAACGCCATCATACTGCATTTACTTCCATTTGGTATATTAACATTTTTTTACTCATTCCCATTCCAACAATAAGAACACAGCATGCGTTTATCAATGCTGACTGAGTCCAGCAGGCCATTGAGTGAATGATAAGCCAATGTGGTCAGATTAAGGGTTTTGCGTATATCTTCTACCATGTCCTTATATCTTTTTGTGTTGCAGTCTGTGTATTCCGCAATATATTTATCGCCCTCAGAGCCTTCGAGCTTATTTATGGTCTGCCGTGAAATAAGCTCGCTATCCGATAAAGAAGGCGAAAAATTAAGGTATTTGCACCCATAGAGTATTGGTGGGCAAGCGGCACGTACATGCAGTTCTTTCGCCCCACATGTGTATAAAAAGTCTGCGAGGCCGCGCATCTGTGTCCTGCGGACAATGGAATCTTCTATGAAAAGCAACTTTTTATTTTCGATAAGCGAAATTATCGGTACCAATTTCATACGAGCGACCTGGTTTCTTATGCTCTGCTCCTGAGGCATAAAACTACGAGGCCATGTAGGCGTATACTTTATCAAAGGGCGCGCGACCGGTATGCCAGACCTGTTGGAGTAGCCAATAGCATGAGCCGTACCTGAATCGGGAACACCTGCGACATAATCGGCGTCAACAAAACCGATAGTCTCATCTTGCTCTGCGAGGCTGCGCCCGCATCTGTATCGCATTTCTTCGACGTTCATGCCCTCATAAACAGAGGTGGGGTAACCGTAATATGTCCATAAAAACGAACATATACGCATTTCAGCGCTTGATTTGAAAATAGGAGTTATTTTATCCGCCGTGACGAAAACAACCTCGCCTGGGCCAAGCACATAGCAGGTTTTATAGCCGAGATTTATATATGCGAAGGATTCAAAGCTGGCACAGTGGCCATCATTCGTTTTTCCAATTGACAAAGGCGTGCGTCCCAGCGTGTCCCGCGCGGCGAATATCCCGCTATCCGCGCATACAAGCATTGTCATAGAGCCATCTATTTGACTTTGAGCATATGTAATCCCATCGGCAATATTATCGCGTCGGCATATCAACGATGCCACCAACTCTGTATCATTAATACGCCCATCGCTTAGTTCTGAAAAAAATGCGTTGCCGGACAATAGTAACTGTTCAACGATCTGCTTTTTATTATTTATCCGCCCTACTGTCACTGTAGCGAAGGTACCAAGTTTTGAATGAAAAATTATTGGTTGTGGGTCGCTGTCGCTTATGCATCCGATGCCAGCGAATCCTTTCATGTCTTGTATATCGGGTTCAAATTTTGCTCTAAAAGGCGAATTCGCGACATTATGTATGGCACGGTTAAAATGATGCCCGTCGAATACTGCCATACCGCCCAGCCGCGCACCAAGGTGGGAATGGTAGTCCGTACCAAAAAACAAATCCATCGCACACTCTCTTTTAGAGCATACCCCAAATATTCCGCCCATTAACTAACACCTTATAATCTTCATATGTTTACAGCCTGGAGCATTCACGCGATTAATGACCAAGGCATAGCAGGATTACATTTTCTACAAAGGCAACTGGCGAAACCCTATTCAACTGTAACACTTTTGGCTAAATTTCGCGGCTTATCAATATCCAGGCCTTTATTCGCAGCTACATAATAGCTGAAAAGCTGTAAAACAATGACTGACAGTGACGGTGAAAACAACTCAGAACCATCCGGCAGCCCTATAAATGAAAGATTCTCATACGTTTCAATATTCGGACGATTACCGATGAGCAGCACTTTCGCACCACGGCTCATAACCTGTTCTACGTTGCTCATGATTTTGCCGCTCAAACGCTCACAATTTGAGATTGCGACAACCAAAGTATTTTCCTCAACAAGAGCAATAGGGCCATGTTTTAATTCACCCCCTGCATATGCCTCGGAATGGATGTAGGATATCTCTTTAAGCTTAAGGGAGCCCTCCAACGCTATTGCATAATCAATATTTCTTCCAATAAAGAAAATGCTTTTATAAGCGACACATGTTGAAGCATATTTCTGAATAAAATCAACATGCTCAAATATTTCTATAATTTTATCTGGTAAGGCTGTGATTTCCGACAACAGCATCTGCTCTGTTTGCGGTGATATTTTTTTCCACTTCACTGAAAATTTTATAGCCAAAATATATAACAGTACAAGCTGTGCAGAAAAAGCTTTTGTAGTTGCAACAGCAATCTCAGGACCAGCTGCAGTATATATACAAAAGTCCGCCTCTCTCGAGATTGTGCTTCCGACAACATTGACGATTGACAGAGTAACTGCACATTTATATTTAGCTTCACGCATTGCAGATATGGTATCAGCTGTCTCTCCTGATTGGCTGATTAAAATAACAAGTGTTTTTTCATCTATGATCGCGTCTTTATATCGAAATTCACTGGCAATCTCTACTTCAACAGATATTCTGCACAGACGCTCAAACACATATTTTGCAACAAAGCCTGCATTATATGCCGAGCCACAGGCGGTTATCACGATCTTATTAAAGCGCGTAATGTCAAAACTACAAATGACATCTTTGTTTTCACCGTTTTTTATAGCGGAGTAAATTGTATCCCGCAGTATTTTAGGCTGCTCCATGATTTCTTTAAGCATAAAATGCTGGTACCCACATTTTTCTGCACTCTCCATACTCCATGTCACAATTTCGGGCGATTTATTAATATACTCTTTATCAATATTAAAAAACTCAATACTATCTTTTCTTAGTACAGAAATTTCTTTATCATTTAGGTAATAAACTTTATTTGTATGCTTAAGCACTGCAGGCACATCGGATGTGATGAAATTTCCGTGTTCAGAAGCTCCGATAATCAGCGGGTTGTCTTTTTTTGCGGCGATGAGTGTATTAGGCTCGTCAAGACACATGATTCCTAGAGCGTATGAGCCTTCAAGAACACTTAATATATGAATGACTGTATCAAGTAAATTTCCACCGTAGTAATATTCTGCAAGCTGCGCAATAACCTCGCTATCTGTTTGTGAAGTAAAGCGTATGCCTTTTTGTTCTAAACCAGATTTTAATTGTTTATAGTTTTCAATGATACCGTTATGAACGATGGCGATTATACCTTGGCTTCCAGCATGAGGGTGTGAATTTACATCGGACGGTTCACCGTGAGTTGCCCATCGGGTATGTCCGATGCCCATGCTTCCTTCAATCGGACGGTCTGCAAGCAGCGCTTCAAGCGCCGCCAAACGCCCCTTCTGTTTCACAATATCGAAACCGCCCGCGCCGCATACTGCAATTCCGGCTGAATCATACCCTCTGTATTCAAGTTTTTTCAGGCCCTCAACGATGATGGGGACAGCATTTTTATTTCCTACATAACCGATAATTCCACACATGACTCCACCCTTCCCATTTTACTCTGTGCGCCGCTGTTTCTGTATGTACGCATTTAGTCGCTTAAAACAATTCTAACAAGTTCAAGCGGCCCAATGATTTTCCCATCTTTATAAACGCGCATATTCCCGCCGGCGATCTCGTCGATTAAAATAACCTGCCCTTCGTTTCTGCCAAACTCAAGCTTGATGTCGTATAACTCACAACCATGTTGGGCAAGCTCGCTCCTTACCATTTTACAGATTTTCTGCGTCTGAGCTTTCAACGATTCATACTCTTCATTGGTGAGAATACACAGAATCGCCAGTGCGTCCTTTGTGATCGGTGGGTCCTCACGAGCATCATCTTTCAGTGTCACTTCGACAAACGCGTCCAGTTCCTGACCTTCTTCGACATACTGGCCGTATCTACGCAAAAAACTTCCGGCAGCCCTGAAACGGCATATAACCTCTATTCCTTTGCCGAAAACAATTGCCGGTAAAACCTCCATTGTATTGCTTTCAATGTCGGACTTTACATAGTGAGTTTTTATGCCGCTCTTTTGCAGCATAGTGAATAAATGCGTAGTCAGCCTGAGGGCACCTTTCCCCATGCCTTCAATAGACAACCCTACGGTGTTCGCGCCAGGATCAAAAACACCTTCTGTTCCGGTAACATCATCTTTGAATCTCAAAAGATAGTTTCCGTTTTCAAGCGCGAAAACAGCTTTTGTTTTCCCTTCGTAGATATGTTTCATGGCGAAAACACCTTTCAAGTTTTGATTATTTGCTGCGGCGTGTTTTTTTATTTCTAATTGCCATTATTTGGAACAATTTTGAGAACTGCAAACTAAACATAAATCATCGGGGTGAAATTCATGAGTGCATGTAACGTTCTTCTCTAATTTATTGGGTGCGTTTTTCCTCTGAAGTTGCGGAAATCAAGCCCGTACTTTTTCATACGCAGACCCAAGATACGTTCAGTGACGCCCAAATATTCAGCGGCCTTGCCCATGATGCCTTCGGCCTCTGTCAGGGCCTGAACGATCAGGCGATATTCCAGGCCCGCCAAGGATGCATCCAGCGTGCCGCTGTTTCTAACTCCCGGCACTGTGCCCGTATTCGCGCACTGCAAGGCTGGCGGCAAGTGCGCGGCCTCTATAACCCCGGACGGGCCGCAGAGCAGTACTGCCCTCTCCACGACGTTTTCCAATTCGCGCACATTGCCAGGCCAACTGTATGTGGTAAGCGCCGCTGTGGCTTCGGCGGATATACGCAGGATGGTGCGGTTATTTTCTCCGCCGTATTTTTCAGCGAAGTGGGTTGCCAGCGGCATGATGTCCGCCCGCCGCTCTCGCAGGGGAGGCAAAATGATGGGGAACACGCTCAGGCGGTAGTACAGATCCTGCCGGAACTGTCCTTGGGCCGTCATGATCTCCAGGTCGCGATTAGTGGCAGCGATAAGGCGCACATCCGTCCGCCGGGTTTCCGTGCTGCCTACCCGCTCGAATTCTTTTTCCTGCAGGACGCGCAACAGCTTAGCTTGGGTCAGTGGGGGCAAATCGCCCACTTCATCCAGAAACAGGGTGCCCCCGTCCGCCATTTCAAAGCGTCCTCTCCGCATGCCTGTAGCCCCGGTGAAAGCCCCGCGCTCATGCCCGAACAGTTCGCTTTCCACTAATCCCTCGGGCAGGGCGGCGCAGTTCAGACGGATAAAGGGCTTTGCCGCACGGGGACTGTGCGCATGGATAGCTGCGGCCACAAGTTCTTTGCCAGTGCCGCTTTCGCCGCGCAACAACACTGTGGCGATGGAACCAGCCACTTGGATCAGCTCACTGAAAACGCCCAGCATGGCTGCGGAAGTACCCACCAGGCCCCCGGGCTGGAAGCGCTCAGCGAGCAGCGTCTGCAACCGACGATTTTCTTCCGCCATCGCACTATGCCGCTCCTCGAATTCCAATCGTAGGCGCAGGGCTTGGCCGATCAGGCTGGCCAGCGCCCGCAACAGGCGGACATCTTCCTCCAACGCCACTGAATCAGCAAACAACCTATCAACGATCAACACGCCTATCGGATGTCCACCCAGCTGCGCCGGCACGGCGATAAAAGCGATGTCCTCTTTGGCCCGATTATGTAGGGCGAAACGATCCAAGGTGAAAACCTCATTTCCGTCTGCAGCCATGGCAACCGGCATGGCCGTGTCAAAGACCATGCGCGTCGTTTCCGCACTGGAGGGATATGCAGAATAGGCCTTGCCTGCCAATGCCCCGAAACTAATCTCACGACAGATGTCGCCGTCGGCATTACGCAGTAGCAGCGCCGCGCATTGCATGCCGGTGTGACGGGCGATCAGGACCAACACTGTCTGTAACGTGCAATCCTGATCCGAATTATCGTCGAGAGCTTGGCAGACTTCGAAAAGCAGCCGCAGTTCTCCTGCTTCGTCACGGATATGGATGAGTTCGTTCATACCAAACCTTTATGCGCCTTCTCCGTGGCCGACATTGTCCACAGCCCGTTCTACGGCGCTGTGAGGCCATTTTTTATCCTCTGACAACACCAGGCAACGACAACGCACTCTGATCTCCCGCCTACTTCCATTCATGGATAGCCAGCCTTTCTGTTAGGCTGCGTCAATCTGGACCAACCAGTTTTGTATGCAGAGTATTCATCATACTAAACGCCTGATATGCTCCATGCGCTCCCCAGGCAGCAAAGCCACGGGCGGCACGTCAATCAGGGTATAGCAGCCGGAAGGCATGCGCGTGACCGCTCGTGCGCAACTCACCAGCACCTGCGCGGTTAGGGCCGGGTTATCTATGCGCATGTCAAATGTCAGGCGCTGGTTTGAAGCGCTGCCCGCTGCCCCTACCCGTTCCATAAACACGCCGTGGGAGTTATCAGCGACAGAAGCCATTTCCGCCGCGCTGAACACCAGCCGCACATCCAGCGGGTCATGGGCGAAGTACGGGTCTTTGGCAAGTTCAGCCTTTACCGCTGCAAAATCCGCCCCTTCCTCAAGAAGTAGGTATACCAGACGCGCATGGCGGCCGCCGCCGCTGGGTATGGTTATGGAGATCGCGTCCGCAACTCCGGTAATGGCGCGGGCTGCGGCAGAATGCCCCATGGAGCGGCCTCGCCCGAAGTTGGTGAAGGTTGTGCCTACGGGCGTCATGGCTTCAAACAGCGCCCGTATAACTGAGTCCGTGCCCGGGTCCCATCCAGCGGCGATTATGGCCGCGCTACCCGTTTTTTTCACCACCGGCTCAATCTGCTGCACCAGCGACGGTATTTCGCTGTGAATATCAAAACTATCAACCGTACGTATGCCCATGGCAAGATACTCCAAGGCTGTTTCCGGCAAGCTGCGGGAAGGGTTGCACAAAATGGCCACATCAGGCTTGCCTTTTTGCGCCACCAGTCTGTCAAGGGACGAAAACTCCTGTATCCCGCGCAGTTCATGCTGGCGCGTGCCCAGCGATGCTGCGCGGCGGATTACCCCAAGGCAGGAGAAATCCGGTGCGGCGCACAAACTGTCTATGACATGCCTGCCGATATTGCCCAAGCCATGAACAGCCACTGTAATCGGATGCATTGAAAACCCTCTTTGTTATGCGGCGTTTGTACAGAAGCGCACCTACCCTCGCCCTTGGAATCAACAGTGCTGCCAGAGCAGTTCACCATATTTGGGCAGGGGCCACAGTTCGTCATCCATAATTTTCTCCAAAGCGTCGGCATGGGCACGGCAGGCGGCCATAAGCGGCACCAGCACGTTGCGCGCGGCTACGGCTCGTTGCAGGGAGCCTTTCATGGCATCCAGTTCCACATGGCGCTTGTCCAGTTCAGACAAATTTTCAGACAACGCAGTGATATGGCCGCGCATAGTCCGGTACAACGCTTCCTCGGGCAGCACGCCCGCTTCTTTGGCCGTTTGCGCCCCCAAAATGCGGCGGACGCTGTCCACCAGGCAACCCATCTTTTCCAGCGCTGTGTAGGCTGCCGGCAGAATGGTGCTGTGCCCCATGTCGCTGACCAGCTTCGTTTCCAGATGAACATGGCAGATATAGGTTTCCAGCAGGATTTCCTGGCGGGCCAGCATTTCACGCTCCGTCAGCACGCCCTGGCGCAAGAAGACATCCATGACTTCCGGCGTATTATAGAGGGAAACTGCAGATACGGTGTCCCGAAGGTTGGGCAGGTTGCGGCGGGCCGCTTCTTCTTCCCATTCCTTGGAATAGCCGTTGCCGTTGAAGACGATGGGCAGATGTTCCTTGAACAGGCGGGCAAGCAGGTTCTGCACGGCCCTGTTCAGCGGCAGTCCTTCACTGACGGCGTCTTCCAACTCCGTAGCCATGTCGTCTAGGGCGCAGGCCATGATGGAATTTAGAGCGATGTTGCATGGAGCAATGGAGTGGGAGGCACCCACTACCCGGAATTCAAATTTGTTGCCGGTAAAAGCCAGGGGACTGGTACGGTTACGGTCCGAGATGTCTTTTGGCAGGCGGGGCATGATGGACAGGCCGACCTCCATGACGGAATCCTGCCAGCCGTGAGCCTCGGCGTTGCCGATAGCGATGCCTTCAATAAGCCGGGTCAGTTGTTCGCCCAGAAAGATGGAAATGATGGTGGGCGGCGCTTCGCTGGAGCCCAGGCGGTGGTCATTGCCCGCGCTGCTGGCGCTCAAGCGCAGGACGTTGGCGTGCAGGTGCACCGCCCGCAGCACGGCAGCCAAAAAGACCAGAAACTGGGCGTTGTCCCAAGGAGTAGTGCCGGGATTGAACAGATTGTTGCCCGAAGAATCGCAAAGCGACCAGTTGTTGTGTTTGCCCGACCCGTTGAGGCCGGCAAAAGGTTTTTCGTGCAGTAGGCAGGCGAAACCGTAACGTTCGGCCGTGGCACGCAAAATTTGCATGATCAGCATATTGTGGTCGGTGGCAAGGTTGGCTGGCTCAAAGACAGGCACCAGTTCAAACTGGCCCGGCGCGACCTCGTTGTGCCGGGTGCATGCCGGGATGCCCAGAGCAAAAAGTTGTTCTTCCACTTCGCCCATAAACGCGATGACTCTGGAAGGAATATCCCCGCAATACTGGTCTGCCAGTTCCTGTCCCTTGGCAGAGTCGCGGCCGTAAACGGTACGCCCAGCCAACACCAGATCCGGGCGCAGCATGTAAAAGCGCCGGTCCACCAGAAAATATTCCTGCTCCGCCCCGACCATGGCAGCGACATGGGTGGACGTTGTGTCGCCGAACAGACGCAAAATACGCAAAGCCTGATGGGAAAGAGCTTTCAGCGAACGCAGCAGGGGAATTTTTCGGTCCAGAGATTCCCCCGTGTAAGAAAAGAACATGGTGGGCACATACAAAGTTTTGCCCCGGCTGTTGGCGATGAGGAAAGCCGGGCTAGTGGGGTCCCAAGCCGTGTAGCCCCTGGCTTCAAAAGTGGAGCGGATACCGCCAGAGGGAAGAGACGAGGCATCCGATTCCCCTTTGATCAGGTTTGAGCCGGAAAAGGCATTGATCACGGTTCCGTCGTCCACAGGGACAAGAAAGACATTATGCTTTTCCGCAGTCAGGCCGGTCATGGGCTGAAACCAGTGGGAATAATGCGTGGCGCCACGTTCTATGGCCCAGTTTTTCATGGCACTGGCCACCACATCGGCATCGCCCTCGTGCAGGCTTTCACCGCAGAATGCGGCCTGTTCGAGACGGGCAAAAACGGCTTTGGGCAGGCGCTCGCGCATGGCCCGCATACTAAACACATCGCGACCGTACAGTTCGGTAAACGGCGGCAAAGCAGAGGGCGCGGGGGGAACGGGGCTGCCAGTGGTTACAGCCAACCGAACAGCGCTACGTAGGGTGTATGACATGGAGAGCCCCTTTGCTAATTCGTGGATATGCACATATCGAAAGGATAGCAACATCTGTGCACAGCGAGGCATGTTCGTCCGTATTAGGCAACTATTATTCTGAAATATAAAGAAATTATTTTTTTTGCTGCATAGGCAACCGAGCAAGAATACGCCAAACCCCGGAGGCGCTTTCCCACATAAATGTAGAAAAGCGCCATATTTCTTACAATTATGTAATGCGCTGCCAGGCCCCAAATACGTATGTTTTGGGGCCTCTGCTAAAAAAAAGAATAATATTTTTGAAAAACAGCTGGTGATGCCTATGTTGCGGCGAAGAAATAAAGATTCTCATGCCGCGACTCGCGTTGGCCTCAATGTTGCATAGCTGAAAAACGTTTCTCCCCGTGGAAGATACCATCAACAGGACAAAAATCTAGGAGAACCCCATGTCATACGCGCATGATTTGCTCAACCGGGCTGTCGCGATGAATCCAGCCGAATTTGAATTTCACCAAGCGGTTGAGGAAGTCATCCTTTCCCTGCAGCCTCTCTTTGAACGCGAACCTAAATACCAGAAACACCGCATCGGGGAACGCATACTGGAGCCGGAACGTCAGATCATCTTCGCCGTGCCTTGGGTGGACGACAAAGGAGACGCGCGCATCAATCGGGGCTTCCGCATCCAGTTCAACTCCGCGCTGGGCCCGTATAAAGGAGGTTTTCGTTTCCACCCTGCTGTGACCCAAGGAACGCTCAAGTTCCTCGCCTTTGAGCAGATATTCAAAAATTCCCTGACCGGCCTTGCCATAGGCGGCGCCAAAGGCGGGTGTAACTTCGATCCCAAAGGCAAGTCGGACCGCGAAATCATGCTTTTCTGCCAGTCCTTCATGACCGAATTGTTTCGCCACCTCGGACCGAACACGGATGTCCCCGCCGGGGATATAGGCGTGGGCGCGAGAGAGATTGGCTACATGTACGGCCTGTATAAACGCATTACTACCCGCTTTGAAGGCGTGCTGACCGGGAAAAATGCCAAATGGGGAGGTTCGCTCGGCCGCACGGAAGCCACCGGCTACGGGCTGATCTACATGGCGGAAAATATGCTCAAGGCCAGGAACAAAAAACTGGACGGCATGGTCTGCACGGTTTCCGGCGCTGGCAACGTATCCATCTATACCGTAGAAAAACTGTACCATTATGGAGCAAAACCCATCACAGTCAGCGATTCCCAAGGCATGATCCACCACCCTGCCGGTATCAATCTTGAAGTCCTCAAACAGGTGAAAGAAGTGGAGCGCGCCCGCCTGACCCGCTATGCCGAACTCTGCAAAGACTCTATCTACATCCCGGCGGAACAGTACCCCAAAGGACGCAACGCGGTGTGGTCCGTACCTTGCCAAGCAGCCTTCCCCTGCGCCACCCAAAACGAACTGAATGAGGGCGACGCGAAGCAACTGCTGGCTAACGGCTGCATCTTGGTCGGCGAAGGCGCAAACATGCCCTCCACGAACAAGGCGATCGAGGCCTTTCTTGCGGCCGGCATAGCTTATGCCCCCGGCAAAGCCGCCAATGCCGGCGGCGTGGCGACTAGCCAACTGGAAATGGCGCAGAACGCCAGCATGCAGCAGTGGAGTTTTGAAACAGTGGATAAAAAAATCAAGCAAATCATGATGAACATCTTCACCAACATGCACAACACTGCGGAAGAATTCGGCCAACCCGGCAACTATGTGCTGGGAGCCAATATTGCTGGCTTCCGCAAGGTAGCGGACGCCATGATTGAGCAGGGCGTCGTATAGCAAGCACGCAAGTGTATTTTGAGGGGATGCGGCTGATTACACAGGAAATGGGAGATATCTATGACCCAGACACCGGCTTTGCTGGTTCTTGACGACGGCGCCAGTTTTTCAGGTTTTGCTCATGGGGCGAGAGGCGAAGCCTCTGGAGAGGTTGTTTTTACCACATCCATGACCGGATACCAGGAAACATTGAGCGACCCTGCCTATTGCGGCCAGATTGTGACGTTCACCACTGCCCACATCGGCAATTACGGTGTGACGCCCCTAGACAGCCAGGGCAATAGGTTGTTCGCCTGCGGAGCTGTGTTCCACGACCTGTTCTCTCCGGCTACCGGCCTCTTCCCACACTGGCGAGCGGAAGAATCCCTTGAGCGTAGCCTGGCTGTGGCGGGGCTGACTGTGATCAGCGGGGTGGACACCCGGGCCTTGACCTTGCATCTGCGCGACAACGGGGCGCGTAACGGTATTATCAGCGCTCTGGACTTGGACAGGGAATCATTGGCCCGCCGGGCGCGGGAATTGCCGTCCATGCACGGACGGGATCTGACGGGTCTGGTCAGTTGCGCTGAACCGTACCTGTATGAAGATGGCCCGAACCCGGATACGGGTAAAGCGGTCTATCGCGTTGCGGTTTATGATTTCGGGGTCAAGCGTTCCATTCTGAACAGCTTGCGTGCGGCGGGGATCGCACCCACAGTCTGGCCCGCTGCGACCCCGGTGGAAACGGTACTGGCTTCGAATCCGGACGGCGTGTTTTTGTCCAGTGGCCCCGGCGATCCTGGCGCTTGCGGCTATGCGATTGCCACGGTCAAGGCG
>Ga0131853_10020711_pt1 | contig 11939 bp, 13 predicted proteins | sample TergutLab28metaG_FD_92764 | JGI IMG/M metagenome (GOLD analysis project Ga0131853, IMG submission 92764) | Labiotermes labralis P1 segment gut microbial communities from Petit-Saut dam, French Guiana - Lab288 P1 (version 2) (version 2) | ecosystem: Host-associated > Arthropoda: Insects >...
TACAGAGGATGGACACAAACAGACTACCAAAACAAGCACTACAATATAAACCAAAAGGACGAAGGAACATAGGACGACCGAGGAAGAGATGGAGGGACCAACTTCATCTCGAGGATCAAGGAATAGGAAACACGCCTAACCCTTCAGGAACATGATGATGATGATGATGATGATGATATTAACACTGTATGTAGTATGTGTACAGTGCCCAATATTGCCGGTCTTTGTATTCCTTATCATCATCATCATCATAAGAATCATCATCATCTCCTTTATGCAAAGTATTTATGCTTATATTCCTGAGACAGACTGGGGGAATACAGTGTTGCAGCTATTCTGTTGTTACTATTCATGGTGCTTGTATCTTTAGTTTCAGTGCTGAATCTCTTGTATTTTTACATTCGTAGTTTCCGAAGTATGTGTGCAGTGTCTAACATGGCTGTTTTCTGTAGTTCCTTGACTTCATGTTTTCCTGGTATGTTGCTCACGTATTTTCTAAATGACTTTGAAATAGTCCCAGTCGCCACTATTATTACTGGTATCACCTTTGTTTTTACATTCCACAGGCACTGTATTTCTACTGAAAGGTCTTTATATTTTAGAATCTTCTTGACTTCTTTTTTAATCACATTTCTGTCTCCTGAGATTGCAATGTCTATTAACATACATGTTCCCTTTTCATTATCATGGATTATAATGTCTGGTTTGTTGTTGGGGATAGTTCTGTCAGTTTATATTTGTTGATTCCACAATATGGTTACCTTGCCTCCTTGACTTGTTTCTGCTGATTTTGGCACATGTTCATACCAGTGTTTTTTGTCCAATTGTACCCCTGTTTCCTTCCATATGTTGAAGTGTAGTTATGCGCACACTCTATCATGTCTTTTTATGTCCTGTAATGTATATTTAAATTAGATTCGGTTTGAAACTTGTAATTTGTAAATGGTAACTTGGATTGGATATTTTATTTGTTACATGCAGACAGGAAATGACTGCCACACACTTTCATTTATTCAGCAAATGCCGATGCTGTTCATTGGACTTGGAGGCGTCGTGCGGCTGAAAGTGACGTGACAGTTTGTTAAACCTTTTGAAATAGATGACGTTACGCTTCGCCTTTACATAAACCCATCAACATGGTAAACGATCTCTCATTACGCTTTTAATACGCAACATTTAAGTGCATTATTATTGAAGTTACGTATTCTGAGTTGGTGAAGAAGATCATAAGTGAAAGCCGTACATAGCTGATGGTGAAACTGGCAATGATCTTCAGTCTGCTGATTTCGTCAGGTAAGCCGTGCTGATTGTTTTGGAATATCTTGACTAAATTGAGTTGCATACATTTGTATTGAATTCGGATTTAATTATTTCAAATTCTAAATTTGCATAATTTGGTTTATATTCAGGAAAGCTAACTTTTTCTACTTACGAAATTATTTGAGAGCTCATTTTTTTATTCCCAGTGTAAATATTGTGAACACAGAAATTTAGAATATATAGTTAGATGACTTTATTATATTGTTTTGGAGTCATTTTTATCAGATAGTAATCTGACTGGTGGCAGCATAACTACCCAGCGAAACGCTGTATGATCCTTTACTCGTAGTATTTGTTGGTATAAGATTTGGTGGAGGTCCAGCCCCATTCCGACATACACTACAGTACTGTTCTTTTGCCAGTATTGGACATGCTGATAATATGTGGTCTATTGTCTCTTCAAGTTGTTGGCAAAGTCTGCACTTGCTATCTGTCTCTGTGTTCAATATTTTTGTCGCACAATATTTTGTTTGTAACGCCTGGTCTTGTGCTGTCACTATTTCACTTTCAGTTTCTGCTTTTAGGTCTCCTTTCGATAGCCAGAGGAACATGTCTTCTTCACTAATAAGCTGTCTATCTATATTTCTAATGTATGCATTACTTTGTTTTTCCATTTTTTCTTTAGAGATGCTTCCAATCTTGCCTTTGTGTGTTGTATTCCATCCTGTTTTGTGTCACGCTTCTCATTTGGGTGATTTAATTCTTCTGTGATCTTTGCTACTGTCTTAATTATTGAGTTCATATTTGGTTGAGTGCTTTCTTGATTTTTAACAATATTTACAAACTGGTCTTTTTATAATTTGTGTTAAGGTATTCTGTAATATTAATTATTTCTGCCTTATATGCCACTTCGATTTGTACCAGTCCTCTCCCTCCTCCTTTCCTCTTTACATATAGCCTGTCTATGTCAGCTTTTGGGTGATGCACTTTATACATTGTTAGCATCTTTCTAGTTTTCCTGTCAATCATTTTATTTCTTCAGTTCTCCAGTTAATCATAGCAAAACTGTATCTCAACACTGGGACAACTAATGCTCCAATTGCTGTAATTTTATTCCTGGCATTCAGTTCAGATTTCAGTATCATTCTTAATCTCCTGCTGTACTCCTGTTTCAATCTTTCTTTCATTTGTTGATGTTGTATGCCTTCACTTTCCTCAATCCCAAGGTACTTGTATGTTTTTCCTTGTTCTAGCTCTTGTATTTCTCTGTTGATGTCAATCACTAAATTTTGTGAGTGAGCTAGTTTGCCTCTTTTCAATGCAATATTGGCATATTTTTCAAGTCCAAATACCATATGGATATCATCAATGAAGGTTTTAACTGTTTGTATCTGTTTTTGGAGCTCTTCCTCTGATTTAGCAATCAACATAAAATCATCCATGTAAGGTAGGTGTGATATTTTTGTCTTTGGTGTGTGCTCTTTATATCCTGTGTTCAACCTATTCAGTTGTTCAGTGATTAAGCAAATGCAAAATAGCAGTGGTGATAGTGAGTCTCCTTGAAATATTCCACAGTGTATTTTTATGTCATCTGTTTCTATTAGCTTATTTTCTGTGTGTAGGCGCATACGTGTTCTCCAGTAGCTCATGATCTTCTTGGTGAATAGGCCTGATGATGGCCCCAAAATGGGCCAAAACTAGTCACCTTAGAAATATAACGGTGTTATTGTGTGATGGAACTCTTTTAAATACACTTATTAATACATGCACAAGGCAGATATGCCACCTAAAGATTGTAAGTGCTAGTCAAGCACCCATTTGGTTTCTTTTATGGCTTCTGGTATATATGTCTGACAATGGCCCCAAAAATGGGCCGAAACTAGTCACCTTAGAATTATGACTGTGTTTTGCATGATGGATCTTTTTTCAATAAATTTATCAGACATAACCTAATTCAAAGCATAACTCAGGCACTTAGGAACCAAGGAAATCATGAAAGACACTCAATACAGTTTGTGTCCAAATTCAGATCTCAGCAAGACAGTTCCTGAACACAAATCATAAAGAAGTACCCCCTTTAAACCATCTGCCTTGGTAACAAACATAATACAAATCATAGTAAAAAAAGAAAATGCACGCTTTGTTATTACTTACTTACTTACTTACTCCATGGTGCAGAGTCCTTCTTGAGAAGCTAACTAGTTTGCAGCTAGTCAAGAAATTCCTCGCATTTCACGGAATCCGAAGTTTCATTACCGCACTCACAGGTGCCCACCACCTGTCTCTATCCTGGGCCAACCCAATCCAGTCTATAAACCCACATCCCACCTCCTGGAGATCCGTCCTAGTATTATCCACCCATCTAGACCTAGGTCTCCCCAGTGGTCTCTTTCCCTCCGGTTTCCCCACCAAGACCCTATACACCCCCTCTCCTCACCCATACGCACCACATGCCCAGCCCATCTCCACGTTTTGTTATACTGTATAAAAATACCATAATAAGAAATATGTGCTTCGGCAGTAAATCAAGAGTCTTGACAGTAACAATACTACATTAATACATGCCTTTAACAGAAGTAATAAATCACCAAACATTACCAACATCTGAACCAATATTTATACAAGTGAAATCAAGGCTATGATGCATATGAACAGATAATACAATTTTTTGGACACAGTATATATAAACCCACATGGTCATATGCTCCGTATAAGTGCAGTGTGAAGTCCGCACAGATATACCAATATCTGGTCACCAGTGACAGGACAACTGCAATAAAATGGCAAAACTTGTGGAGAGTGCATCTGTGTTGTAATGAAGCTGTTTCTCTACATCCGTAAGGTTCTTTGCAAAAGCTAAATTAAGTATATTTATATTATATTCAGCACAGAAAATACCACAAACAATATGGAAGTGCTGGTCACTGATAACAGACAGGAACAATATACCACATAAAAAAATCTCTTTTGTTAGAACATGCAAACAATTCTTTCAGTATTGCATTCATACACTTGGCATTAATGAGAAAAGACTCTGATGTTAGAATGCATAATTTTACTGCATGCAACTATTACTTAGACTATGTTTGTTTCTCTTGCTTGCTACTGACTAAAATCAGCTCAAGCACGCACGCGCGCACACGCACGCACGCACGCACGCGCACACACGCACGCACGCACGCACACACACAGAGAGACAAAACCTGTTCCTACTGAAGATGTCCACACCGAACATATACATAATCCTGACACCCCTGTCAAAGGTAAGAGTAATCACCTTGCCTCTATGGGAGATATAGTCGATCATGAGGACCATGTCGACAATATGGCCAATCATGATGTCCCCGTTTAAGACATGAGCAATCATGATGCCTCTATGGAAGATATGGTTAGTCATGAGGACCACGTCAAAGAGATGGCCAATCGTGATGTCCCTGATGAAGACATGAGCAATCATGATTCCTGTATGAAAGATGTGGTCAGTCACATGGGCCATGTCAAAGACATGGCCAATCCTGATGTCTCTATGGAAGACACAGTTGGTTATGACGCCTCTGTGGAAGATATGGTCAGTCATGAGGACCACGGCAAAGACATGGCCAATCATGACATCCTTGTTGAAGACATGATGAATCCTGACGTTCCTGTAGAAGATATGAGCAATCATGATGCCTCTACGGAAGGCACGGTCAGTCATGATGCCTCTATGGAAGATATGGTAAGCCATGAGGGTCATGTTGAAGATATGGTCAATCCTAATATACCTGTCCAAGATATGGCCAATACTGATGTCGCTCTTGAAGACATGAGCAATTATGATGCCTCTATGGAAGACATGGCCAGTCATGAGGGCCGTGTCGAAGATATGGCCTAACCTGACGTCCCTGTTGAAGATACTGAAAACCCTGATGTCCCAGTCGAAGACATAGTCAATTCTAATGCTCCTGCCGAAGACACAGCCATGGAGAACGAAGATGCCATACTGGCTGAACCTCTTGTAGATGCCCCATAGATTATAACCTACAACAGCTGCTGAAGCACTCAAAGAGGATGAATCTACATCTGTATCTGCAATAATGTTTGCTACCTTCAAGGTCCTAGGAGAGCAACCAGAATATATTTGATACGCGGAAATACCAATTCTTTGCCTCAGAAATGGTTGCTTTCCTTGTAAACATCAGAGAATACACTTGTCAGAATTTTAAAAAATGAACGACACTCCGAACTGATATTAAAGTTTATTCATTCAGTTAAAAACATGACTGGAAATAAGGATACAAATTGCATCCAAGAATTCAACCATAAAATTTCCACAACTTTGGGTGTTCCCTATTTTATCCACAGCAAAAAAAAAGGAAAGAGACAACAAATGGAAACAGAAACTGACCGAAAAATTATATTTTCACATATACTAGGCAGGATGTAAAACTCCACTCATATGTGCAACAGCTGAGACATTCAAGGACAATGTCCCGAACTCTGCTGTGTGAGGCACTTAATGCCAAATCTAGCTGCTTCACCAGTACATGTCTGTATACCTGTACCAAGCTGTTGATGTCATCCATGATTGTGTTTGATGTTGACGGTCAGCTACTCGTGTCCTTGTCCATGATATCCAATGACCATCTACAAAGTCACTGCACCATTTCCATGCCTGTTTCACCAATGCATGTCTGTCTGCCAGCACCATTATGTTCAGTCACTCATGATTGTGTCTGATGTTGATGATCAGCCACTACTCTTCTTGTTTATGCATTAGCCCACCAATTGCAAAGCCACAAAACCATTTCCACACCCGTTGAAAGGATACCACACCTGCACCATACACAGGCACAATCTGTCTCTGGATGTGCACACATTCTGTGTTTTGTGCCCACAGGTACTGGATACCACTGCACACCTCTGTCTGGTCCTGTCACTCGGTAAACTTGGCATTTTCTGACTGATACTGCACTGGTGTGGCATTTCCTGCACTGCTGAAGATTCCTGACACTTTGTAGTGGGAACATGTACCAACATATGACAAAGGAGCAGCTTGCCACAATCTTTTGTTTCACACGAAAACAACAGGAAAACTGGAATTCCACAGTCCATCATTTTGATGGAATGTAGAGCAATGTACGTTCATACCATTTCGCGACAATTATCTCCGAAAGCCTGAAGATGGCCACAAAAGGTGACCAAAACATGTCACAATGATGCAATAATTAGACAATAAAAAAGAAAGTGTTGTGAAGACTGTATCTTTATAGTTACACTGATCATACAACACAACAGTGAAGTAGTGAGTAAGGATCCCTCCCAATTGTATACTGTATCACAGGATGTACATTTAAAACAATTCCATATTTTTAAAAAATAAATACCAATGGTGGGTTCTATGCACCATACATCAGATAACCTGCTGTTGTTGTTTTCATTCTTCAATCTGACAGCTTCTACATGAAGTTCACAGGATATCAGCATGTGAATTCATTAATAGGTATAGTAACAACTAGATCAGTATTAGATACAGAATAATCAGTTATCAATTATACTGCAAATTTTTGCATGAACATGACAAATTATGAAAATATTCATTCATTTATACTCTTCCAAATTCACCCAACAATGATCATGGATCTGGAAAGATATTTGGTAAGCCTGGCCTGATGGAAAGAGACAATGTTTAACACCATATGTTTCTTTGTTTCATGTATGAAAAATTTACATCAGACCCATGGATATTCAGCAAACCCAACATATTTATAGAAAGAAAGTAACAGAACCAAATGCTTATAGGCATCTTACCAAGTTTTCTGACTCACTGGATACAGCAACCGAACACAGACCTTCTTTAAAAGTTGAATAATTAAATCTTACTTTATAATATCAATAGATAATGAGCAGTTTCAATTAATACTAGGACATAATAAGTAATTGCATGTGGCTGGATAAATCTTTCTAATTCTCTTAATTTAAAAACAAACAGATACTTACCTTTTACCAGCAGTCACCTCCACTGCAGTCAGGAGACTGTCACAGCACTCAAAGTTGTCTAGTACTATCCCATGGTAGCTATTAACAATGCTGGCCACAGTTCCATCATTATCCTGTAATTTCTTCAACACTCTCTGCAGACCTTCCAAGCCATCAATGATATTCTGCAAATTGCATTACATGTCAGGTTATTGTACAACAACAAGAGACATGTGATGACAAATCCTCAAGAATAGTAGTGCTAATCAAATTATGAACAACTAAGGTAGACAGAAATTATGTGGTACATAAAACCATACAGTTGAAAATATAATATATTTAAGCCTATCCTTCATCTAGAGTCTTGTACTTCCTACCATGAACCCAAGTGAGAACACCGGATAATACTGTGACACTCTGCAGACTCAGTTCCCACCTCGTGAAGAATAAATTGCATCTTCTTAATACAGAATGAAATTATGTTAAGGGTAGATTTTTCGACAAATGTAAAAGGGAAACAGACAAAGGCAAATGCAACTTATATCTAAATACAGAGAAGGGAAAGAACAAAAAATAATTGAATCATATAAAATTTGTGAAGAAAGAAGGCAATATAAAAGAACAATGAAGGAAACAAAGAAAAAATTCAAAAGCAAATGTAAATAAGATTATAAAATTAGTAAAGATAAGGGTAATATAAAAGAACAATGAAGGAAAGAAAGAAAAACTGAAAAAGCAAAATGTAAATATGATTTTAAAGTTACTTGAAGGAAAGGGATCTAACAACTGGGGAAAGGAATAAACTTGACACAAGTAAGGAAGAAAAGATTACCATGAATTTGCTTCGAGGACCAGGACCAACACATCAAGAGGAATGAAGATTTCCCAGAATTTTGGAAAACTTCAATCCTCTACTTGGCCTAATAACAAAATTCAATTGAACACGTAAGGATTGGACTCAAAGACATAACTCGTACCCAGATAGAACCAGGAAGTGCCAGAGCAGAAAACAGAACTAGTGTTTATAAATAAAAAATAACACAAAATGAAACAGTAACAAATGCTGGCAGTTTAAATTAACTTCACCTTAGAAAAAGAGTCATTTTACCTTGTCTGTTAATGAACACAAAGACCGCCTGGCTCTGGTTAAATCATCCTGCAGACAGGACTGCTTCTGCTGAATAGCAGCATCACTCCGGAACAGCTCACTGCATTGACATATACAAAACAGTAATTAAATTTGAATAATTAGCTTCTCATAGAAGTACAGAGGTGCAACCATGTACTTCAGTGCACTTATACTAACATGGTACAAGTGATAATGCTGCCATGATTACCGAAGGGACCTAGTTGTACAATGGAACCAGGTAAATTCATCAGATTCATCATGTCAGAGACATAAAGCCAAAGTGTGAGAACATTTGCAAGATTATTTAAAAACTATCACACTAAATGACATACAATGACTTCGCAGTGTGCCATCCCCATTGTGTGTATATGAATTAATAAGTGGGCATGTAGTTAATAGCACAACTGTATATGTCTAATTAGATGTTATATGCTTTGTTAACGCTAAGGACAAATTTTTTACAGTTGGATTTTTCTCGCAAACAATAGGCGTAACATTCGTTGCACCATATTGCACAAATCTTGTTACCCTTTTGGGATGATGTAACCAACAAGAGGTAAGGTGACGTCATGAGCATCCAAAAGCTCGAGAACGTTTCTTTGTTCTAGTAGGTGCAGTGCGCATCACTCACTCCATAGCGTGGCTTCAGTCTTTTCGCATCAGTGCTAGTGTCTGTACGCACTCGTCCAGGGGGAGCCAAGCAGGCAACACGTGCTGTTACATTTGTGATAATTATAACAAAGGGTTATAAATTAGGGTTGCATACGGCAGTGAATACATCTCAACCCTCAAAGGGAGTGATTTGAATGTACTGTATTATCAACAAACAAAGTGTTACCAATCTTAGGTCAACAAACAGTGTTAGATACGAATTAGCGTGTGTAAGTGTTGCTCAGTATACATCACATCATACTGCTTGTTGAACTCAGTAAATATTTGGTATAATATGACAAACTGCTTATTGCACAGGGCAATTCAGCAATTGTTTGAGAGTCAACACAATTGTATAAGAGTGTCAGTACAGTGTATGTTATTCTTTGAGTATTGTGGACAGTGCACCACCAACTTGAACCGTGAAGGAATAAGCTTTTATATAACCAGTTTATTGATATCAAGAGCATTAGAGTGATCTTACTAACAACTTTGTGTAATTTCATAATTTAATGAACCAGCAACTACTGACAAAATAAAACCCTGTTTGTAGCTCTACGTTCCTCGAGCCAGACGAGGCGACATTCTTAAATAAAAAAACTACATGTTTCGGCCGGTAGTGGCCATCATCAGGTTTTATCATTTGACTCACTTAAGATTATTCTATACAATTTACGTGGTGGCGTGTCTGATGAGGAGATCTCAACATCAAAACCCTTGTTGGAGCATAGTACCTCTATATTGGGTGTGTGGGTGAACCACGTAATAATACATAAAAGTATAACCTTATATTACGAGAAACAAAAACAAAAACAGGAAACATGAAGGTCCCTTCCTGGGGAAGCCATTTGTAGTATCTTCGTAGGGGTCTGGCTTAATTGCATGTCGCTTCCTTCATCTCTTGGAGGTCATTTCTGTGGACGGTCTGTGGGTGACCTGGGTGGATCTGGTTATTGCCTGTGGGCGTTGGAGAGAAAAAGTGTGTGAGAAATCCTTGGGTGATAATAGTGGCATATTAGGTATTGGTGTGAAACACTGTGGGGAGAATATGTGAAAGCTAGTACTTACTTGTATCTGGTGTTCCTGTGTATTTCTAGGATACCATGTTCTGTCTTCTTGGTGTGTATCCAGTATTAGTAGTATTACGTGTCTCTCTCAGCGTAATGCGCATTTTAATTTAACACCATCACTGGATGGTAGTATAGTTGTTCACTATAATCCTTTATCTGCTGGCATTGTACTTGTTGGTCACTGTGGTGACGTTTTAGTCTTTAGTGTGCTTCGCATGATTGGTGTCTTCATTTGGGGTGGTGTTATGTATTGTAAGTTTATCCACTAGTTGACTGTATCACTGTGGGATTAGTGCACTGCTGTTCAATGTTTAGGTTTTCAGATTGAACTATGTTGTTACATCGGATAACCATTTATGTTTAAATGTGTTAGTCTGTCATGTCTGTTTGTGTATTGTGTCGTTGGTGCTAGATATCCACTGTGTTCTTTATGTAGGTTTTTTTTTTTTTGCGTGGTGTCTTTCCATGTGGTTTACTTTGTACTGTTTGTATCTGTTGGGATTTCATTTTGTTTGGAGGTATGGCCTATGCTGGGGTGGAAGGCAAGTGATATGATTTCATGGAAAGGCAGGGTTTTGTCTGGTGGGGGGGGGGACATGTTGAAGTCTTTACATGTGCTATTGACACACCACACAGACATCAATAGCATACATAAAGACTCCAACACAATCCACCCCAAAATGAAATTCACTGCAGAAACAGACTCCAACAACAGGATAAATTACCTTCACATTACAATCCACTGGACCCCCACCAATTGGGTGACTTCCATATACAGGAAACCCACCTTCATGGACACAGTCATCCTTTATTCCTCCAACTATCCAGCCCAACACAAATACGCAGCCATAAGATTCCTATACAACAGACTAAACACATACCACCTACACAGAAATGAGTACAGTGAAGAAATTAACACCATCCGTGACATTATGCTAAACAACTGTTTCCTTATCCGCACACACAAATACCCACCCACAGACATCCCACCACCCCATCAGACAGACAAACACACAGCGCCACACATAAATGGATCTCCTTTACGTACACTGGCAAAGAGACCACATTTATTACAAACCTGTTCAAAAAGACAAACCTGCGGATCACATTGCAAACAAACAACACCATCCAGAAACTATTAATGCCGAAACAACAAACCAATGACAAATACATGTGATCCAGAACATACAAATTGACATGCCTGGACTGCCACAAGGCGTATATAGGTTAACCTGGGAGGAGCTTCGTAGAGAGGTTCAACAAACCCAAAAGTGCATTTAAAACCAATAGCCACATGTCTAATTACGTTAAACACATCGTAGAACAATCACATTCATTTGGCCTGATTAACAACACAATGCAGATCCTACAATACCATGGCAAAGGAACCCACCTCAACACAATAGAGCGATACTACATTTATGCAGAATTCTCTAAAAACAACCACCTAAATGATGAACACAACATATCCCCCAACAAGATCTTCGATGCCCTGCTAAAACCCTATCAGCCATAAATCCCCAAACCCTTAGCCCCCCCCCACCTCCCTCCAGACAAAACCCTGCCTTTCCACGACATCATACCACTTGCCTACCACCCCAGCATGGGCCATACCCCCAAACAAAATGAAATCCCAACAGATACAAACAGTACAAAGTAAACCACATGGAAAGACACCATGCAAAAAAAAAAACCTACATAAAGAACACAGTGGATATCTAGCGCCAACGACACAATACACAAACAGACATGACAGAATAACACATTTAAACATAAATGGTTATCCGGTGTAACAACATAGTTCAATCTGAAAACCTAAGCAGTGAACAGCAGTGCAATAATCCCAGTGATACAGTGAACTTGTGGATTAA
>Ga0131853_10020712_pt1 | contig 11937 bp, 7 predicted proteins | sample TergutLab28metaG_FD_92764 | JGI IMG/M metagenome (GOLD analysis project Ga0131853, IMG submission 92764) | Labiotermes labralis P1 segment gut microbial communities from Petit-Saut dam, French Guiana - Lab288 P1 (version 2) (version 2) | ecosystem: Host-associated > Arthropoda: Insects >...
CACCACCACCACCGCTGCAACTACTACTACTACTACTACTGCTGCTACTACTATACTACTACTATCATAACCACCACCAATACTACTACTGCTACTACTCTACTATTACTACTACTACTACTACTACTACCACCACCACCACCGCTGCAACTACTACTACTACTACTACTGCTGCTACTACTATACTACTACTATCATAACCACCACCAATACTACTGCTATTACTACCACCACGACCACTAACACCACCACCACTACTACTACTACTACCACCACCACCACCACTAATTGGCCTACTAATACTAATAGTAATACTATCAACACTGTTTATAGAATTTTGACCGTTCAATTTCGAAACGTAATCCGTTCTATTTAAAGTCCAGTACGTGCCACGCAAGTAAACATATGACAATTGGGTTATAAAAGCAATTTACTGAATGTTATGTAGGACAAAATTCGCAGTCTTTTCCGAGTTCCACACACAACATATTAATACAATGCGGGTAGAATGTGGAATTTTTGAATGCTAAAACTGGGGGTACATACAGCAAGCACTAAGTTTTGGGTGGTCGGTAGCAATGAAGTTAGTCGGTTTCACATTTGAGAAACAAATATTTAAGCATACGAAATGCAAAATAAGTTTTCTCGTTAAAAAATATAATTGCTAAATACTGAAGCCTTCTGGGATATCACTCCATGTCGACTGGTAGGTACTCGTTTTTATCGACGTTTCGGAGAAGAATGATGCTTTCATATTAAGGGCCAAATAGTCCAATTACACCGAACAGCTTTTCTCTGAATCTGGAAGCAACTAGCTCTTTGGGAAAACCCGTAATTGCTATTTGTCAGCATCGCGTGACATTTGAAAAGAGACGCCGATTTTTGTTAATACCGATTTGAAAACCTGAAATCTCGCAGTGAAAATTTTTCGTGGAATTATAAAAATAGTTTGGGGAATCAAATACATGTAGCCGTCGCACCTGTTTGTTTCAATTCACCTAATGCCGGCTCCAAAATTCCCAACCCTTTTGATGTTAGAAACCTGCATTGGAAACTGTTATGTTAACGGCTTGTTCAAGGTTTTATGTACGGTTCTCGCTCGAATGATTTTTGCAGTGGGTTCTTTGTTTCCCGACCTGTCGGCTTGAATTTACTTGGCTTATAATATTCTGATATTTTTAAGGAATAACTAAAACCTTTGTAAAGGACATCCCGTAGTGTTTTTAAACTACAAGGCAACAAAGTATTTTGTGATTTCAGTCAAACACAACAATATATTTCGACTTTTATCTTGAGGACACATTCCGGTCAATTGACCATCATCAAGCCATCTTTACAATACATAGAATGAGGTGCATGTAGTGCAAATGGTATTCACGTAATGTGGAATTCCATAAGTCTTAAAATGCAATAAATCATATTAAAAACAGTTGAAATTTAATGGCTTTATAGCCTGTGATCTATCAAAAGTTTTGTGTATGAATTTATTAGAAGCTGAAACGAAATTAATATATATATATATATTATAAATTTTAAAGGGTTTTTAATTTAAATTGGATAATGTTTTGTTATTAAATATATTTGTATGTATATTTGTTATTTTAATCACCAGTTATTGCACGAGATGTAGAGCCAGGGTTTATGACTTGTCGCATATGCTGATTTTCGGATGGTAAATGTTGATATTCTTAGTCCCTGCTCAGCGTTTTATTTTAGTCGGACATCCACAGGCTATCAAGCCATCCATTTTATACTACTTTTAATGTGTTTCAATACATTTTTAAATTTATGGGATCCCATAATACGTGAATGCCATTTGCACTACAGGCACCTTATTCTACAATAATATAAACAGCCAACTAGATACAAAAATAACAAATTTTATTGATAATTACAATCAGCTCAACATGTTTCGGGCGATAATTTCGCCCATCCTCAGGAGCATTAGACTGTATTTACAGCTTGTGGCATAATGCACCGGAGATGCTGCCAGCTGGTGACAGCATGCAGCATCGTCGGTGTATTATACCACAAGCTGTAAACACAGTCTAGTGCTCCTGAGGATGGGCGAAATTATCGCCCGAAACATGTTGAGCTGATTGTAATTATCAATAACACTTGTTATTTTTGCATCTAGTTGGCTGTTTATATTATTGTGTCAGTGATGCAAGGTCACACAGACATCAAATCTTATTCTACGTTTTGTAACGATGGCCTGATGATGGTCAACTGACCGAAACATGACGACAAGATAAACATAATAATATATTGTTGTGTGTTACTGAAACCGGAAAATATTTTTTTGTTTTTAATTTCAACTAAATTTTGCCTGCTAAGCTGAATCAAAATATTATTAACCAAATAAACCACTAAAGTATGAGAAGCGTTATGAAATAACTAAATAAATAAACGAAACTGGTTACTACTTCCAATGCAGACAATCGCGTAGCCTATCTAGAAATTCCCCACCTTTTACAGATACTGAAGGCTTGTTACTCTCTTCACAAGGACACACTACTGGCTCTCTCCTGAGCCAGATGCAGCCACTTCATAACCTCATAAACTGTTCCTTTAAGATCCATTCTTTTATTATCTTTTTATATAGCCTGGGATTTACAAGCACTCACTGTACTTCAGGGGTTTCCGACAAGAAATTTGTATGCATTTCTTTCCAAAACAGGACATACAGGTTGTTTAATTATCATTCGTTCAGATTCCAAAGTATATTCTAAAGCCTTCAATACAAACAAATACATTTGAACCATGAATTCATGCATATTTCCCCTTTGTGTATTCCAAACAAATAATTTTTCCTTAGCATTTCCTTAGGAACTCATTTAGTAAGTGTAATCCTTATCAGTGAAGCCACCCTTGCGGCCTTACACAACACAGGCTTCCATCTCAATTTCTCAACGCAGCTTTCAGACCAACTTGCCCTCGTTGGATCTCCATCATGCAAAATGAAAGAGGCAAACTTTAAACAGAGGTGTATAAAATTGAAAATTCAAGATAATTAATTGCACACATAAATCTCGCTGAGAGATTGAATTCCTTGGAAGATTTCAATACCGTAATCTTCCAAAAGATAGCAGCAGGGGGCTTGCTAATAACAATAAAGGGCACCGTTCGATATATCCGTTATAAATTATTCATGTATGTTGTATTCGTTTGCATGCTAAGTGGCGGAGTGGAAAATTGATATGGATGCAGGCCGTGCGGTTTGTATTTATGTTGTTTTGCGCCTTTGTCCATTTTGTAGTCCGCTACCAAAAATATTTCGGATTACAATCGGTTTAGAAGACAAAGCAGACACACACACACACACACACACACACACACACATGTACCAACACAGAGTAAATTTCTATATATTTTTTAATACATGTAACACTTTTAACGGTAGTAAAGTACAGTCATGATCCTTGTAAATAACCAACTTGACGCACAATTTTTTCTTCTATGTTTATTTATATTCTTCACATATTTCGGGCAGCCATGTGCCCATAATCAGGAGAATTATTGTATCAATGCGACACCTGGTTTATGTCACTCTGTGTAGATGCAGATGCTCCTGCATACCAGATGGTCATCTACACAGAGTGACATAAACCAGGTGTCGCATTGATACAATAATTCTCCTGATTATGGGCACATGGCTGCCCGAAATATGTGAAGAATATAAATAAACATAGAAGAAAAAATTGTGCGGCAAGTTGGTTATTTACAAGGATCATACCAGAATGCACGGTCAACAAAACATAAAATTAAGTACGGTTATGTTATACTCAGTGAAACATATGGATATAGAGCCGTGTTATGTTTGGAACGTTTGATATTTTCTCGGGAACCAATCATTTAACGCGAAGTAAAGGGATTATTACTGGGAATATTATAATTTTCACTCTGTTTATCTTTCAGTAAGACAATTTTACAAAACCAAGTACCTTTCAGTATTCGTCTAACAACAACAGTGTTTCCTGACTCACGCATGTCGAGAATGTATAAATAACGATATCAATAAACATAGGAGAAAAAGTTTGATGTTTCATATTTTCAGACACCACAGACAAAATTTTTAGTCGTCCTTGCGAGATATTCAACTATGTTTTCCTCATCATTAAACAAATGGATAACAAAATGTGTCAGAATAAACAGAAGGAGGGTCATAAGTGAAAGTGTTGAAATGCTGTATGGAATTCAACTATTGTTCGCTCTCTTCGAGCCAATCTATATGTCATCAGTTTTATTTGTTATAAATTGTAATCTGTTAATGGACAATGGAAGTTAAGTATTTCGTTTGATAGAATTGGAGCATTTATTCATTGTGATAGCTTTTATTGCGCTGTATTTGGCTTCTTCTGTCTGAGGTACGTGAACGATAGAGACCTACATCGCTTTTGATGTTCAGGTGACCGTGCATCGTGATAAATTCTTATAATCAAACCGAATAGATGCACTAATTTCTCAAATTTTTTTTGGAATAAAATTCCACATGTTTAGGACAGGTCCTCTTTCCACCATCACGAGTGTTTCACTGTAAACACAGCAATGGTATATGTCATACAGGTGTGCTGACAGCTTGCGAGCTGTCAGCACACCTGTATGACATATACCATTGCTGTGTGTACAGTGAAAAACTCCTGATGATGGAGAGAGGAACTGTCCGAAACATGTAGAGTTTTATTCGAAAAATAAATTTGAGAAATTTGTGTATCTAATCGGTTTTATTATAAGAACCTACAGCGCTGTAACACTGTACCACAAACAGTCCAGATTAGGGCTTCAAAGAGTGAAACTAGCCGTTGATGCAGTATAGTTTAAGGCTCCATACGTTTGAAATTTCCACATAATATATTCCTAATCTAATAAATTAATTACCACTTTGCTGAAACATAGAAACGAAATTCGTATTTAAGCGACATGTACAGCGCTTCTGACTGGAGTTAATGTAACATATTTTCTTCCTTCAAAATTACAGTCATACAGAACTTAATTTGACCTGTTTATGGAAGTTTAATTTGGAAGAAATAGGCGTAGATTTTAAGGTAATATTGAAGTATATCTTAAAGAAATAATGTACGAGGTTGTCAATTGAATTCATCTGACTCAGATCGCGGACCAATGAAGGGATTCTGTACACGTAGTAATATAATTTTGGATATCATCAAGGAGAATAACCAACCGTAACGCATCGACTCTGTCGTATTCACTCGCTTTTGTTTAAATAATTAAATATTTGTTAGTCTCCTTAATTTTTTGTTCGAATTGTTGGTCGCTCCGACAAATGTTTAACCATTTACGCTCTAAATACACGCAGACACGCGTACATATGTTCTCCGTGTAACGTGCTTATTATTATTTGCCGATTTTTTTAAAACAAAATCTGAAAATACCGACAAATTGTATCGAAATGTCCCGTCGTAAAATTTCATGAAAATCAGTAGCAATTCTCGATTTCTACGTGCAACAGACGGACAGACCGCCGTCATGTGGGCGAACAGGCACTTTATTTTGCTACTTTTCTTAAAAAAAAAAAACTCGCGCCAAAATTGAAAGGTAACGCAGCCGTGTACAACACACACATGGCTGTTGACGGCTGTCAATACTGCATCGGCGCTGCTTGTAACTTAAGTAGGTTATGTTTATTCATTTGTGTTTTGTCTCTCGCTCAGCTAAACCAAACTTACAACTTTCCCATTGTCAACTCTAATAATTAAAAAAAAAATAAAGCCTAAAACCCCCGCTCGCTCTCTCAGTCCTGGCTTCAATTACCTGTGTCCCCGTCTCTGTTATCCAGTTTTTACGGTGCCACTGTTAGAGACCCCTCATTAGCACTGACGAGACCATCCTTGGCGGATTTAACTGGAGTGGAAGTAAATAGCTCTCCTCCACGCGATATAAAAAAAATCGTCTGTGACGTGTCAGTAGATGCCGCTGTGTTACTGCAGACATTGCTATCCACAGTTGCTTTACTGAAGTCTCGAAGTACGAATATTTATAGAGGATTTATACCGATCCCAGTGGCCGCGCGGTCTAAGGCGTGCTTCTGCGGCCACTTGCCTCCTGAAGTAGTGGGTTCGTATCCAACTGGATGTATGGATGTCTGTTGTCTCTTGTGAGTGTTTTATGTTGTCTATATAAAATATAGTATAAATTTTAGCTCAATAAAATATGTAATGTCTTCTACTGAAATTAATCGTTTCCGAATACAAGCAAGTATCAAGAATATTCTTATAAGACCAACTAGATGCACTAATTTCTCAAATTTATTTTTGGATTGTTGCCCGCGGCCACTTGCCTCCTGAAGTTGTGGGTTCGTATCCAACGGGATGTATGCATGTCTGTTGTCTCTTGTGAGTTTCTTATGTTGTCAGGTAGAGGTCGCTGTGTCGGGCTGATCACTCGACCAGAGGAATCCTACCGAGGGCGTTGTATCTGAATGTGATTGTGAAGCCTCAACAATGAGGAGGCCTATACCTACTGGGGGCTCTTGCGCCATAGAAGAATATAGAGCATGTCTATGCAGTTTTTTGTCCCTTGTTATGGTCTGCGTTTTTCAGATCTAAATAAAACATTTCTTGAAAATCGTTTGAATTTTACGTTTAGATGACTATGCATCGTGATATATTCTTATAACAAGACCAACTAGATGCACTAATTTCTCAAATTTATTTTTGGATTAAAACTCTACATGTTTCGGACAGTTCCTCTGTCCATCATCAGGAGTTTTTCACTGTACACACAGCAATGGTATATGTCATACAGATTTTGCTGAGAGCTTGAGAGCAGGATCAGGACGAAACATCCTGATCCTGCTCACAAGCTGTCAGCAAACCTGTATGACATGTACCATTGCTGTGTGTACAGTGAAAAACTCCTGATGATGGACAGAGAAACCGTCCGAAACATGTAGAGTTTTAATCCAAAAATAAATTTGAGAAATTAGTGCATCTAGTTGGTCTTATTATAAGAATATTCTTGATACTTGCTTCTATTCGGAAACGATTACTTTCAGTAGAAGACATTACATATTTTATTGAGCTACAATTTGTACTACATTTCATATCTCCTGTTAAATATTTCGCACATTTGTTAAGAACGTAAGAATTATTTTGATTTTGGGCAGAGATCACCTGTCGGATTTGGTGGATTATTCACGTAAATCTATATTCTATATGAAAAAGCTGTAATTCTTTTGGGGAATCATAAGAAGCTTATGATTGTTTTACGAAACAAAAAACATTTTCACGCGTAGCAGAAGAAGAGTGATAAAAGAAATAATTGGGGATAAAGGGAATAAAGAGGGATAAAGAGAACTGTCTTTGAGCGGACTGATTATGACAATTATATAAAGTAATCCTTGTATAGTAAATTTATGTTTATAATAAATACTAGATGCAATACAATCTCGACTTATCGCCACTATTAGTTACCACAGTTTGTGTGCGGTAAATCAGAATACTGTATAGTAACAGGGAATTTTAATTTCACGTTATCACGTGCGCGAAGTTAGAGTGGCGCTATATCGGTGTGTAAATAAGGTTTAAGGAAATAATTCTAAGTGGGCAGCCAAAAATATTTTTGGCAATTTTTTGTAACGAAGATGCCAGCCATTTCTTCACACTCCCTGCAAAGAGACGTCATTTGTATCTACCCCTCACCTGAAGAAAAGTTTCGTGTTTATAGAATACTTCGTGGCACATGATTGGCACTGTTGTTTCAGACTGACGTCACACTGTTGTTGTTAAAATGAGGGAATTCTAGCAGTTCTAAAGAACGGTATCTAAAAAAAAGGTAAATCATTCCCATTACTGGCCCGAGGTGCCCAGGGAGTTCCAGGAAGTTAAGTTTCCCAGATTACGTGACAATGGCCCATGATGGTGGTAAGATTGTCAGCCTTACGCACCGGCCGCCTTTATCCCCAAGAAATACTACTGGTACTCACTTCTGCTAGAGGCTGAGTTGACCCCAGGGCCATAGTGCGATCGGAAGGATTATGTCAATGAAAAGTTCCAATGACACCATCTGGAATCGAACCAGCAACCTTCCGATTTGTTGCGCAGCACCTTAACCACTGTGCTACCGCGGTCTCCGAACAGTATCTAGCAGGAACATAATATTTATGATCACTTTAATGAAATTCGAACAAATTTTCAGAAGTTATAAATGACACACCCACAGAGTTTCACCACACGCCGATAACTATCACAAAACTCATTTCCTTACTAAGAAAATAAATCCTTACAAAAATGTATATTTTTGCGCATAAAATGAAATGTATTGTTCTGGAGGATCAGATCTATGAGGAATGCAGTTAATAACACGTATAGGGAATATAATGTATTTGAATACATTCACAAAATAAAAACGTTGTTTAATTTTTCATAACTCTATTAGAAAGTGTCCAGTAAACTTGGGTTATGATTCGGACAGCACGTTGGTTACCAAATTTGAACAGGAAAACACGCAATGTGAAGGGGCAGTGGTAGTCCTTTATGAGAACACAGACTTTAAAAGTTTAGCCTGATTGCTCTGTGAAGCCTGAAATGTGATTTTCTCCAGCTTATGGAGTGAGATGGGCAAATCCTGCCGTGATAAATCTTCCAACTTCCAAACTTGAAGATATATTGCCTGCTATATAGACTCTCCTTCTTCTTTCTGATATTATTTTAAAGAAATTTTATTGAAATGATGTTTCTGCTCTAAAGAAAGTGATATTGGACATGTTCAATAAACCTTCATTGAATAAGCTTTCTTGTGACTTTATCTAAATTAGCGTAATCTTGTACTGAAAAATTCAATAAGCTGTGTGAATAGTATAAACGGAAGGACATCATAACGGTTTAACTGACGAATTACAGTTATTTGTAACAACTTAATAATAATAATAATAATAATAAACGTGAGCAACATACCAGGAAATCATGAAGACAAGGAACTTCAGAAAACAGCCATATTGGGCGCTGCACACATACTTCGGAAAGTACTAATGTAAAATACAATAGATTCAATAATGAAACTAACGATATAAGCACCATGAATAGTAACAACAGAATAGCTGTAACACTGTATTCCCTAGGGATGTAGTTTTTCTCAGGAATATAAGTATAATTAACCTGCGTAAAGGAGATGATGATGATGATGATGATGATGATAATAATTCGATGATAATAATAATTCAATAATAATAATTCGATGATAATAATGCAATAATAATAATAATAATAATAAGCGTTTGTCATAGGAAGTGATGTAGTATGTACCACAAATCCTAACCACAGCATAGTTGCAACGTTATATATCACAGGAGCATGGTTGTTTGAGATATGTAATCATAAATTCCCTGCACAAAGTGATAATAAATAATGATAATAACATTAATTTGTCAATAAAGTCATATAAGAATTTGCTACGAAAGGAGTTTAAAAATAAACCCAGATATAAACATTAAAGTCTAGAAATTCCAGGAATGTGGGACATAAAATACATTATTATACCAGTACTCACTGGTTCTTCAGGAATGGTAACTAAAGTGCTAAGAAATATCTGGAAATAATGCTAGGGAAGAATTCAACCAAATCTTTGCAAAAGAAAAGCTATACTGGGAACATCACAAAGGATCAGAAAGTGTTACAGTTTGAAACTAGGAGCCTGTTTAGAGACGTTCTGCGCTTGTCCAAGATCATAATTATCAGGAAAAAGAACGTGACATTGGAAGAGATAGACCTAACAGTAGTCTTGTCTACTTCAGTTCAATTCTTTATTGCAGAACTAAAAGTGGGACGTTTATATGAAGAGGTTAATATAATAATCGCGATATATTTCACGGCGTTTCTGGATTTGCGATGATCGTTGAAGTCATCAAAACAGTAGCTATTCAATCATTATTTTCTTGACAACGTAGCGGAATTCTATCATTTTTGAAAAGCTGGAAAATTGAAACACATCTCATGAAACAATATGAAACAATAATCCGGCAATCAAACACTGAAAGAAATTTAAAATTTTACTTAAAGTTTGTTTCAGTACATCTCACTAAAACCAGTTTTACTGTTTATTTTAAAAAATGCCAGTTTTCTATCACATATTAAAAGGAATGCTGAGAACCAAATTTTTGAGCGCCTTGTATCAGCTCTTCCTAGAGGTCAACTTTACATCTACCCATCGGCGGCGATTCTCAGAACAGCCGTTACATGCGTGTGACTCAGTTACTCACTCAATCCCAAACGGTATTTTTTAAGTTAAAAAATAACAGTAACACTAATCTTCATGTTTGTACCGTGCATCAATGAAGATTAAAACACTTTATTTTCCAACAGATGCACAAATATTTTGTAATAATTCTAATTGTATCTACGAGTTACGTATTTGTGCATCTGTTGGACAATAAAGTGTTTTAACAGAAACACTTCGTCGTTATTTGTTATACAGAGTGAGCCAAAAGTAGGTATAAAGAGGATGCTCTACTGTATACTGTATACCTACTATTGGCCCACTCTGTGTAACAATGCCACTACTTTGTAGCCTACAAGCTATACATTCATGCACAATTCATAATTATACAGGGCGTTTTATGAGTTGTAGACATAAATGTAGTTGATTACTTTCTAGGTCTTTATTATCAAAATATTTCATGCGAACATTCCGAGAGTTACGGAATTATGACCGCCTGGACCTAAGAGTAACGGGAATGGACCATCGAAAATATGTAAAATTAAATAATAATCACGCACATTACCTGATGCATTTAACGTCTAAGTTTAACTTACTAGAATAAAGTGCCTCAAATTTTACACTAACACATGCTTAAAGCCGGTTTTCAAAAATCGCGCCCACCAGCGGCAAAGCATCTGGCCGGTCGGTTGCGAATAGAGCACTTCTAATGTTAGAGAAAACCGTGTCATGTGCTTACGTTAGCAGCCTTTTAGTGGGAGTAGTACTGTTTGTTCAAGGTCGCGTAGCCTGCAACCGAATGCATGAGGAGTGACACGCGGTTCACGGGAATCCCTTTACGAGAACAAAAACACGCGCACATAACAAAGACGTAGGAAATCATATGCTACAGTTTTGTACACAATTATTACAACACCCTGTATAGGTTCTTATAATAAAACCAACGAGATGCACTAATTTCTCAAATTTATTTTTGGAATATAACTCTACATATTTCGGACAGGTTTTCTGTCCATCATCAGGAGTCTAGTACTGTATACACAGCAATAGGTATATGTCATACAGTACTAGACTCCTGATGATGGACAGAAAACCTGTCCGAAACATGTAGAGTTCTATTCTAAAAATAAGTCGGGAAATTAGTGCATCTCGTTAGTTTTATTATAAGAATATATCACGATGTACGGTCCTCTGAATGTCAAATCCCATATAGGATTGGCTGAAAAATGAAGCGTGTGTTGGAACAAATTGGTTTATATTTGGTCACGGATTACGTTGGTTGTGTTCGTAATCATTCGAAACATCAACAAACAATTAGGGAGTTTGAAACTGAAAAGTTTGTCGGCAGTAGCACCAAAAGCTCTATTACCCACTACACGCCATATGTGTTAAAAATACATTTCGCAAAGTATTTGTAATAATTACAGTAACTGTAGATAAAATCATCGAGTCGTCACTGTCATATTACATGTCCCTTTTTTTAAAAATATTCGATAACAAATCTAACTATAATAAAACCTCTTAAATTAAACAACCATTTCTTGGAACAAAAGTGTAATTAGCAATTGATTTACAAATGGCAATATTGATTATTATGATGATGATTATTATTATTATTATCATCATCATCATCTCCTTTACGTAGGGTATTTATACTTATATTCCTGAGACAAACTATGTCCCTAGGGAAAACAGTGTTGCAGCTATTCTGTTGTTACTATTCATGGTGCTTATATCGTTAGTTTCAGCGTTGAATCTATTGTA
>Ga0131853_10020715_pt1 | contig 11937 bp, 8 predicted proteins | sample TergutLab28metaG_FD_92764 | JGI IMG/M metagenome (GOLD analysis project Ga0131853, IMG submission 92764) | Labiotermes labralis P1 segment gut microbial communities from Petit-Saut dam, French Guiana - Lab288 P1 (version 2) (version 2) | ecosystem: Host-associated > Arthropoda: Insects >...
ATGCGTATGTTACATGCATACAGACATGAATGTACATGCATACATACAAAACTCCATACATAAATACATACGTACATACGTACGTACACACATGTATACACACACACACGCACACACACACACCTGCGTGCATGTGTGCATACACATATACACACACATTTCACAGATGCCATATCCATTCATTGGTGGTTGAATATGAAACAGGTCAAAGTAATAGTGGCTGCAATTACATAACTTTGGCATATTGATAGGTTGTAGAAAAATTTGTTTGTCTTGCTGTGAAAGCTGTAGCTGCTACCGAATGAGTGCTGTTTCAGTAAGGTGTGAGTATTGTGTTGGTTGTGGTCAAAATATTTGTTTTACATAGCACTGAAATAACATGCCAGGCACTGTACATATGACATAACATTGAGGAGTGTTTGTGTAGTCACTATTGCTATGGAAATACAATAAGTGTTAAATGTTATGACTGTGTGTGTATCTTTGCTGTGCTTTAGTTTATTGTCATCTGGTCTTTCTGGTTCTACCATAGTTTTCCGTGTCGTCCCATTAATGGCAAGATTTTTGCGGGAAAAATTTTATTACCCTTGTAATGTGTGTTGTGATTTTCTCTACAACCTTTGTCTGAAACATTTCTCATTTTAAGGTTACTTCATTGAGTTGTCATAAATGTACATAGGTGTGCATGTAAGGTATCTGTTATTCTTGTCAGGTTTCAGTGAAACTTCATTTTTTTGTGGCAGACTTTTGGAAAGTCTTCAGATATAAAATTTCATGCAAATCCATCCAGTGTAGCTGAATTGTTCCATGTGCACAATCACAGACAGATGGACAGACATGACGAATCTGATAGTTGCTTTTCACGATTTTTAAAATGTGCTTACAAACTGTTTTGTTAATACAGATTGGTAAAAACATTGTTTTTGTCAGGATTAGTGATTTAAAACATTTTACATTTCTTGTTTGAAGAAGATGTATACAGCAGGCCTTTGTGGAGGCAGGCTTTGTATATTTGTGTATAAGCAGATACTATGAGAATATTTTGTAGGATGTGGTATATTATTTTAAAGACTTTTCCAGGTTAACTAACATGTAAGATATGTTTTAATTCCTTAATTAAAGAGCATAAGGGTGGTTTCAGGTGGCCTTAGCATGAAAGTTCTACCTGAATGCAGAACTTGACAGATACTCATTTGTCCCACTAATGTTATATGAAGCAATGTGCATAATGGATTTGATTTTGATGAAATTCTGTATTGAAAACTTTTGTTGACATCACATTTTGAGTGTGATGTGATATGACCATTTGTCTTTAATGGCATATATTTTTTTGCTGAACCTTCAATAAATAGTTTTTAGTTAATAAGGGAAAATTTACACCTTGCATATTACTTTTCTTTCCAAAAGTTCTGTAACCTTTCATTTTGGTATAAAGCGTGCTTGTGTGTAGATGGAAGAATGCATGCCATTTCTGTCTTCCCAAGGTTTGAAGCTTTCACAGCAGTATAATTGAGCATTCTGGACTTCTTGGATATGGCAATATGTTGCATGTTTCTTTGGAAGTTCGAGAACCACTTTGCTGTATCACATCCCCGGAGACTGGAATCCTCAGTTCCAATCTTGCTTTCATTTTTTCATAAATTGAGTGTTGTAGTTGATGATTAAATTGTTATAACTGTAACTAAGAGACTATATCTGAACTTTAATCCAGATGCCACTTTGTAAGAACCACTTGGTAGATCTAGACTGATGGATAATATTCAAGTGGGTCATAGGGAAATAGGTTGTGGTGGGTCAGACTGGATTTCACTGGCTTAGGACAGATGGACACTTGTAAATATTGCAATATCTCAGGTCCCTTGAAGGCAGGGAGTGGTACTGGTCTGCAGCGTAACTGCCAACTTTGAACGTATATTCTGCCACGTTATCATCCAAGGATATTTTTTTTTTTGACCATGAACCTATTTGAAATAATTTACTGTTCCAGTGAATTAGGGTATTTCCATAATTCTTTGTAGATGTGTCCCATGTTCAAACTGTCCTTGTTTGATATAATCTCCTGCTCTGCCCATTTAGTCACCAGACACTCTGTGTTGTTAAGGGCAGAGATATTTACAATGCGTTCTCTAATTCCATGGTTTTACAAAATTCAGATACTGGGCTTGGTATTTTCTCTCATTGCTCTGTGTCTATCAGCATAGGATTACCTTATGTGAAGTAATGTGCCTGGAGGCATTTGTTAATGGTTCAGAGCAGACTGCACAGCTAGTTTTTCAAGGTGACCAAGTTTTCAATATTGTGAAGGTCATTGTCTTACCGAGGCAGCATAGGTTGGCTGATAGTATTTTTTTGTTGAGTAGCGTCACATACTGACATTACTTCTTCACTTATCATGCGACATGAACTTTACCATGTTTTGAGTAAGGCAGATTGCATTTATGAAGGCAGTTTGTTTAAGAACATGAAAGTAAAAATGTACTTGCACAGAACAGCAATTATGTCTGTTGTTTTATGTAGTTGTGAATATTTGTCTCATACAATAAGACAACAACAGACATGGCATTTGAGAATAGAGTGCTGAGGAAGATAGAAGACACTGAATAGTGAATTTATATTCCTCACCAAAGAAATTTTTAGACTAACTGAGGAAATGTCAGCTTCTCAAGTCAGACCATTCCATTGGGCTAGTTATTTTGGTTTAATTTAGTTCATTGTATTCAGTTAGCTAAGTTAGTCAGTGAGTCATTCAATCATTCAGTATGCCTGGTCACCCTTTTTTCATAGTGATAATTATGTGGGAAAAAATATGAACTGTATAATTTAATGTCATGCATGTGACTTTCTTTTGTAGTTCATACAAAGGCCATGAAATCAAATGTCATCAGTGTGTGTTTTAAGTAAACATTATTGAAAAGATAAATTTTGGAAAGTAAAAACATGTGAAATTCAAAGAAGTGGAATATGCATACTAAAGAAAGGCCAGCAAGTGTGCATGTATACATTGATTAATTCACTGATCATTCTGCATTTACTTAATATATAATCTTAGCTACTGGCTGTGTCGGTGATTGGAAAAAAAATTATCCCAAATTTATAAGTCACTATAGTAATGCAGTGTGCAGAATCAACTACAGACTTTCTCACTCCTGAATTGCCTGAATTAGCAACACAGTGCTTGTAAGTTTTGGAGTGGCCTAAATATATGTAAGTTCAGTTGCTGTTTAGCATAACCAATCTCTATGATTTATTATTTTCTAAGTAATTTCATTTTGATATGTATTTATTGTTAATAGTACATGGATTTCTGTAGAATATCATGGTCTGTAACAAATGATTATTGCATTGATATTTTCAGTTTGCCATTGATTTCAGCAGACCAGACTCTATTTACTCCCAACTTGATGCCTATGACATTTTTCAGCATACAGCAATTCCAGGAAATTAGGATCATGGCCAAATACAAACTCATTTCTTTATAAAATATATGCCTAATACTTCAAATTTGTATTTGTTACTAGTGCTGTACTTAGTCACTAAAGAAACATTTATGAATTAACAATTTTGTTATGAACAGACAGCAACAATCCATTGCTCCTAGCACCACTGTCAGGATTTGAGAGTCTCTAAGCAAGTTACCTTACATAGTCGTAATTTCAGAAGTCATATTGCTGTGTCAACAGATGCCACTGTCATGGCAGGTTATGTAGCTGAAGATGTCAAACATTTCATTTCGTTTTTTTCTAAGAAGATCAAATTTCCACTGTCTTCACGCGCGCTCCCTTTTGTGCCCTTTGGTTCTGGGTTCTGCTCATACCCCCCCCCCCCAATCTGTCATTGGCTTGCTGGGTGCATCATCATTTGTGGCACTGGTTATGGTATTTTGAATTTGTAATGTGTGGTTATTCATTCATTTACTAATCTGTCTTATGACAGGTCCAAAGCCTCTTCCAAAACGAGCTCTCCACATAGTGTGATGTAGAGCTTCCTCCTTCAAATGAGAGTATCCTCTCCTTTCCTTAAGGTCATCCAGTAGCTTCCTACATCTTTTTCCTCGTCTGCCCGTTGGTTCTATCCCCTCTTTATCTTTCCTTCAAGAACCCGTTGTAGAAGGCAGTTTCTACACAAAATATGACCAATCCAGTTAGCCTTCTGTTTACTTAGTTCATGTAGGATATTCCTATGCTCCTTGACTCTAAGTAATACTTCTTCATTTCTCACATGATCAGTCCAACTGATCTCTTCCATCCTTCTCCAGCACCACATTTCAAAACTTACCAGGTGTTTCTGATCTACTGCCCGAAGCGTCAAGTTTCAGCACCGTATGAAGCTATGCTCCAAATGTAGCACTTCACTAGCTTCTTCCTCAATTCCAAGTCCAATGTGCTGGTAAAAAGAGCCATCTTCATGTTGAATGTAGCTTTAGCCATAGCAATCCTACCTTTAATTTCACAAGTACATCTTCCATCATTTGTTAAAATGCTACCCAAATGTTTAAAAGATTCCACATTCTCTAGTTGTTTTGGTCTATCGTAATTTTTACTGGGAATGGTTGTCTTGAAATTCTCATTACTTTTTGTTTTTTCCACATTCATTTCCATTCCATAGCATTCTCCAATTTCAGTTAGTTTATCAATCATGTCCTGTAGCACCTTTTCATCCTTAGCCAGTAGCACAAGGTCATCCACATATTTCACAGTGTGATTGATTTGCCCTCCTATTTTGAAGTCTCCAAACCCTTCCGGAGCTTCCTTGGTAAGGCATTCGCTGTACAAGTTGAACAGAATTGGTGACAAACAGCATCCTTGTCTAACTCCTCTTTCAATCTTCACACTTCTTGTCTCCCCTTGGTTCATTCGCACTTTAACGCTCTGAGCCACGTACAAGTTGCTAATCAATCTTCTTTCACGCCAGTCAATACCAGTTCCCTTTAGGATCTGCATTAATTTGGTCCAGTTGACTTGGTCAAATGCCTTCTGCCCGTCTGTGAAGCAAACACATAGTTCCTCATCTATCTCCATGGTTCATTCTGATATTATTCTCAGCATCCCAATTGCAGTTCTAGTTCTATTTACTCTTCTAAACCCAAACTGATCTTCTCTGAGTACATCCTCAGTTTTCTTTTCAGTCCTTCTAAGTATCTCTGCTACTGTCTTTGCTGTATGTGCGATAAGGCTGATTGTGTGGTTATATTAAGACCAAATATTGTTCTGTTCCAAACCGCACATTTTCAACTTTAGACCATTGACTGCTGTGTGTATGACTCATGTGAAGAGAGCATGATATTCGTGCTTTCGCTTAATGCTTGTCCATAACTGGTCTTGGCTGGATTGCTTTTACTAACCGGCTGGCAGTATCGTAACTTAAAAACTCTGGAACCTTTGTAGGAGGCTCATTTCTAATTTAAATTGTCCATTATTTGTCTGTTTTAGCGCTATTCAGTGAATTATATCCATCTAGACAATATTTACAGGCATTTTAAAATATATGTTATATTGAAAGCATAATAAATACTGAAAATACAAGCGTTTTAATTACAGGATATTTCACATGGAGCTTTGGTATTGTGTACTGGAATTAATGCAGCACTGAGGCTTCATCAATTTGTTTTCTGACTTCATTTGTTTGGTGCAAATGTGTGTATACTGTGTGTTAGTTTTATCTACCCATGAGCACTTAATGGTTATGTTGTATACACCTGTACTGCTGTTCTCAAGATAATGTGTACATATCACTCTAGCAAGTTGGTTCACAGTGCATTGAAACTTCATCGTTCTGTGTGTGTGGTGGAGAAAAGTTAAGCAGTGTCTGTAGAGTGGAACTCTTCTAGTGTGTTCCTTAACCATAGCAACCAATGGACAGTGGTAACTGGTAAATATAGGAGCATTTGCAATGTTGCTTAGAGTAAACATGGTAACCAGAAAATGAATAATGCTGTTAGTAATCATGGCCACTATGTAATAATTGGTGACCTTTGTAATGGAGTCATCCACAGTTACATTACTGATCAAAGTAATCAAATGTGTGCATGTAAAGAGCCTCTTGTTTTTGTTTATTTTTGACCAAACTTCCATTTTACTGACAGATTATAGTAATGGGATCTGGATTGGCCCTTGCAGACAGATGAACAAACACAAAGCTAGTAACATTTTGCAAATTAGCACCTTTGGGTAGTGCATACAACTTTAGAGATGAGGAGAATGATATATTTATGATGGTGTCTTTGTGTAGTGTTTCATGTTATAAATGGGATGTTTGACTGTATCCATGATATTACAAGAGAATTGTTTCTGAAACACTAAAGGAATTGTTATTTTACTTTATAAGTCTGTGCTAGAAAGTACCCCTTGTGATTATGTTTTGTGGAAAACCTTAATATTTGTAATTGATTTAGTGTTTTAATTTATTGAAAGCTTTTGATACAAGTTTGTAGTATTTTGGTTTTTTGCTAATTGAATATAGCTGCTTTCTCATGGGAGGGGCTTCTGAAATTGCAGTCTGCATATTGCGCGCGCAAACACGCGCGCGCGAGTGTGTATACACATACATGGCAAAAAATGTTTAGTTCACCCCAGAAGAGGCTATGAAGGCCCAGAGGGAGAAGGGTTTTAGCTTTACCCTTTCTTTAACCTCGGCGCTAGATGGGGGTGGCCAGCGCCACGCCTCGGTAGCTTTATCCCCCGGGAAAGAGATCCGGTACTTATTGTAAGGGGGTGGGTGAGTCCAAGGGCTAGTCAGGACAAGTTCCAAAAGTGTCGCCCCAACCGGGATTCGATCCCCGCACCGTCCAGACCGTAGCAAGACGCTGTACCAACTGTGTTATTCCAACCGACCACACACTTATGACTACCCCAAAGAAAAGTCATATTATGAAGTTACTTTATTTACAGGGTGAAATTTTGGCTCCCAGCATTAAAAGGTGCAATTTCATCGTATTCGGTGTCTTGGTTACACCAAAGTGCAGGAAATATTTGTGTAGTTTGTTCTTTTTAAATTGATAGTTTAATAGTGGAGGCTGCAGTATTCACTGTGTGTTTGACAGGAATTGCAGTCGCAGATAGGCCACATTGAAGTATATGTTAAGTGTTGTGTGTGGAATTCTGGGAAGCGAAGTTCGCTGCGTAGTTGTGTTTACGTGACATTTCGCGGTACTCGTTCGAACATGTTTTCGCGGCAGCCACAATAGCGATATCATTGTGAGCAACCTCACCGTACGTGTTGAAACTGTCGCGATTTGTGAGGCAGGTTGAGCATTCCTCCTCCGTCACCCATTTAGCCTTATTTATAAATGAAATATTGCGTATCCACATTATTGACAATTCGTAAAGATAGGTGCACGGTCACAATTTTTTTTGTCTTTTTTTGTGCATTTTGTGGTAGGGTTCTGTTAATATAGTGGCAGTGTAGTGTGTTGGGAAGGTAACTGTGTTGTACAGGAACTAGTTCATTTTTCAGAGGCAGTCTTGTAATGTGGCACGGTGTAGTTAGTTTGACAGGTACTGATGTTTTTACGGAATTAGATGCCACTCTTTGGACAGCTGAATTTTTTGGATCCTTTCTGCGGTGAAGTTTTAGGTTGGTGTCGGTTTCCTTTAGAAATTCTGGTACTTGTGAGCCAAACTACACGGTATCAATTTTCAGAACACCATAATTTTTATACCTTCTGTCTAATAGAGTTTATTTTGCCTTACTCGGGATTTGTTGCTTTATTAGAATAAAGTAGATTTGTTTGGATGGAACTTATTTTGAGGGTTTTTGGCTCGCTGTGCTAACATTGTGGCCAGTTCAGCACAAGTTGTGGTTTGCAGATGTACTGAATAGAAGGGCTCCACATGTTCGTTTCGGAGATCGTAGTAGTGAAAAGTTGAGAGCGTTGGTCAGCCTGACGCATAGTCACCCCTCCAAGGAGAGGTAATGAACTCGTCCGTTCCCGGCGTTGGTTCTTTGTCTCGGCAGTTGGAGCTTGTGTCGCGCGCGTGTGTGTTCAAAGTTGTGGGAGGTGGAACAATTTTGAAAACAAAAGATGGAGTGAAACCAAGAGGAAGAGCAAGTAGTTCGGATGCTTTGTACATAGTTTTTTTCGTGTGTTTGTGCTGGTGTTTTGTGTTTTTCCCTTGATTCCTGTGAAATAGTGTATATAAAACACGCAAGGGATCTTTTATATTTGTTTCGCGTATAAATTTCGCAACACGGGAGTTGGATGACACCGGCATCAGGATTGTTGATTTATTGTGACATGAAAGATATGGGACCGGATATGGTAAGTACTGCGTGTAAACTGACAAGCCCTTGGCCCAAGTGTTTATAATCTAAGGTTTCACGAACGGCGGCGAATTCTCTTAAAGTTGGAAAATCGATCTTCCCTTCGGCAAGCAACAAGTTGGTGTGTGTGTGTTTAAGAATCTTGAGACCGCCATGTTACGAACCTCTGCAATGTTTAAATTCATGTTAACTGTACGTAACCAAACTGAAGTAGATACGTAACGTGAATTCCAATTGTCGAGTGTAGTCCGACGATGTTGTTTGTTCCCCGTAAACACTGAACCATTTACAGTGTTAATCTTTATGATAAAGTAAAGAAATTGCGTTGTTCCGCCACAGTTTTACCATAGCGAGACGTATTGCAGGTCGTTTCTTCTTGTTACTGACGGGAATTTCGCAGTTTTTGTTTTATTTTGTGGTAGCATCTGACTTACACGGACGGTGTTGCATTTTACTACCCGAGGTTTAGTGAAAGTGTCCTATGTTTTAGGGCAATTATTTTTTATATTTCGTGCGTGCTTCTTTTAAACATAAGGAGGACGAAAGTATACTTGAACTTAGGCGTCATGGATCTGATCGAAACCTTAAACTTCAAAGCCTTTGTGAAGGGACGTAGCGACTTCTGTTACTTCTCTTCACTAACCTGAGTAACGCCGGCACGTTTCTACCTTGAATCGTAAGCGGTGAAGAGGAAAGTAAGGAATTACGTCTGTAAAATGGGGATGACCCCTTGTATGTTATGCTCAACGTTTCACTACACATGCTTAATTTTTTTTTTTTTTACCGATTTATGATGATCGTGAAACTGATTTTGATGTTTGTGTTGAGTGACCTTTTGAATATGAGACTGGGAGCACGGTGATTGAGATTTCGATTTTTCTACTGATGCCGGTAATATTCTCGAGGGACTGAAGTGAATTAAATTTTGCAAAGTGTGGGACCTTCACAGTGATGTTGATGGAGGCAGGCCGGGAGGTTTTTGTGAAATTTTGGTACCCATGTACCAGAACACACAGCTTCTCTTCCAAGTATACCTTCCCATGGGCTTTTTAATTGAGAGTGTTAATGGTTCCCTTGTAGTGTTATATAGGAATTGGGCATGGTTTCGAAATAGTTTGTATGCGTACCTGAAGGGGTTAGTTTCTTTTGAGAGAAAAGTCGGACTGCCTTGAGTTGGTGGGGTTGTATTGTATTAGTTGTATTGATGACCCACGCTGAAACGCGGAGATTGTCTTTGTTCTCGTTGTGTTAGCCTTTAAGTTGATAGGGCCAAGTGAGTATAACTGAACCTAAGTCTCTGTATTTCCGTAACATTGATCAAATTTGTGATAGAAACTGAACACACGAACCATTTAGTTAGTGCTGTGTTGCCGGTTCCGCCACTTGCTTCGTGTTGTGTAGCGGCGGTGCACTAGGCAACGTGGTATTGATTCCCCGCGTTCTAAAAGGATGGGTTGTGGAGAGGGGAGGGCCTCCCCACTGAGTCACTTTCAACCCTACTATGGGTCTCTCCCCTCGCTATCCCTTTAGCTTCATCTGTACATCTCTTCTCCCTCATTCCTTTCCCTTTTACTGCCTCCCCACATTTGGTTTAACCATTCTCGTTTTCCTGTGACAGTTGTCTGGGAGGGTCCAAATACGTTTGCAGTCTTATGGCTGCAGCTGGCGTAATGTTATGAAAGCTGTAATCTTTGAAGATTCATATACGTATAATCACTGTTAGAGCCCCTTCGATTACATCTGGCGTTGCACGTTTGTTACATAGTGGGGTTTGTTTAGGTTCATGCCGTTGTTATAGTGAAGTCTTGTATCTGAATGCGTAGAAAACATACAAAGAAACATTAAAGCACATGGCCGCTCGTTCGTATCGCTCCATTGATCTTACTTGGAGTAACCGTTAGAAAACCTATTGATATTAAAATAAAAAATTAAATACCGAAATAAGAAAATACCTATTGATATGTTGAGACCTGGTACCAACAGTGATCTGTGATGTCACTTTATTTGGATCATGTTGGTAGAATTGTGGGAGGCTTGACACCAGCCAAATGCAGGCAATCGCTGGTCGGTAGTAGGCACGAAGCATTGTATGAATGTGTTTGTTTCCACAGTTCCATATTTCGCTTCAGCATACCAGAAGTGGCGGACGCAGTGGTAATCGCTTTCTGGTGTGCGTAACTTACCTCTGCCCTAGGTGTATAGGGTATGAACTCCGCGACCGAGAAGTCGTGATTCATTTCCTGCGGGGGCAAGTGATTTTTTCTACTCCCAGAGAGCCCACTGTGGTACTGGGGCCTACCCAGCCTCCATTGGGTGCGGGGGATTAAGCGGCCAGGGCGTGAACTTGAACACCCACGTTTGTGTAGCGCCCTGATTAATGTGTGGATCTTCGCCATATCATGCCTTCATGAGTTTGCACAGGAACGGTTTATCAGTTGATACACATTCATTCCATTGTACCAGTTATGATGTCCAGAATTAACGTAAGGGATTTCCTTGCTGTCACCGAATCGTGTATTAAACGGGATGTGGAGTCATTTCTGAACATCAGTCATGCTTAGGGAGCTTTGGTACTTGCCCCCGTTGTATGAAGACTGCCGTTGTAGTTACCTATTGTGCACGTAGGAGAGGACATAACATTTTTAAGGCACTGGATGACGAGATACGGAAAGTGTACTTATTTGTATCGGGGGATTTCTGAAATTCCGAGCGCTTTTAGCAAAATTATGGCCCAGTCACTCCTAATGGCAATAAACATTTCATTTTTACTGTCTGCATGCCGTACAACATCTGTGACATTCGAAACACCCTTCATGCTTTAAAAACATGGAAATTAATCATAGCGTGTAACTGTTGCACAGCGTGGCCCCGTGGAATTAAATTGCGGGAACATATTTTTGCGTTATTGCCATGATTCTTTAGGGCTGTTTATAGTTTAAAAATACACGTTGTACGTGAAAAATTTGGCGGCATCTTTTTATACTCGTATGCGGGAATTTAAAAGAATTTAGGGCGGTGTCGCAGTATTTTCTTCGTGTTCTGTACGTAGCGTAGTAAGTATTTGAGTTTTCTTGCGTGTTGTTTAAGGTACCGTTCATTGCTCACGTATTAATATCATGTCGTGTCGTAACTATATGCCCCAAGCCGTCAGGATGGCTTAAAGCGCATGCTGAAGAAAACAACAGGCCGACATCTTGTATCGTTGTCCCGAACGCTTCCTGTTAACATCGACAAATTTTAGTGACGAAGGGTATGACGAACTTTGTCTGGACTCGGTTTAACGTTCGTACCGGTAGCCCTCGGGACCCCAACTGTCCTTCTGTCGGGTATGCTAGTTGTGGGGATAAAATGCCGTTCGGCGTCGTGTCGTGTGCTGTGTTGTGTAGGAACGTAACCCCAACGTTACACGATGGTGTACAGGTGGCGAATGTGAGCTGCGTGACGAAGAAGCGGTTTCTGCAGTGTTAACTGATGGCAACTGATCAGAGGTTACGATTCAGTTTACGTAGCTTTGATGATGGGGATCAGCAGTATTGGGAACCCTACGGAAAACGGCCACCAGCTAGAGGGTGTTAAGGGGGTTACGCATATTTGTTATAGGAAGGCAGAAGCACAGACAGATGTGTTGCACATTGCTGTCGTATGGGGTGATAGGTCGTACGGTTTGGTAGATGTACA
>Ga0131853_10020716_pt1 | contig 11935 bp, 4 predicted proteins | sample TergutLab28metaG_FD_92764 | JGI IMG/M metagenome (GOLD analysis project Ga0131853, IMG submission 92764) | Labiotermes labralis P1 segment gut microbial communities from Petit-Saut dam, French Guiana - Lab288 P1 (version 2) (version 2) | ecosystem: Host-associated > Arthropoda: Insects >...
ACTGTACTGTACTGTACTGTACTTTACTGTACTGTGCTGTGCTGTGCTGCGGTGCGGTGCGCTGTACTGTACTGTACTGTACTGTACAAACAATAACATTTTCAAACTAACATGATAACAAACCATAGCTATAGTAATAACGTTTTACAATATATGTACATTTTCAAAACAAAAAAAAAATATTGGAACAACATGGTCTAAATGTTATGGCTACATGTGAAGATTCCAGGATGAAAGATAGGAATGCCGCTCAATGTTACGTTATACATACAAATTCTATCTCTGTTCTTGGCAAAATTACTTCTTCCTATAACTTATCTTAATCTTCTCTTTTGTGGAAAGTTAAGGGGATGAAAAACTTTTTCGAAATAAGTAACACGTAGGCAACTTTTGCAGAGCTTATTGTATCAGATAATGAAGATGATAATGATTACAATTACAATGGTGATGATGATGATAAACTGATGTGGAATAAATATCTTATTTAGCTAGGTAGACCTGTATTTTATAAAGTACCACATAACAATATGTACTAAATTCGTCACTAATTAACTTTACCACACTATTGGAAGGCCGCTTAGATTGCGCACTGTTGTGCAGAATGTTAAGGAGAGTCTGCAATATGTTTGGTTTGCAGTTGTATATTATTCATTGATATTATTTTCAAGCGATTTTCCAACTTTCTACAAAACTTACCAGAAGAAAAATTACAATTAGCATTCTTATGTTTGTAAGACGCTTCAGAAAGAAGACGTGCAGAAATATAATTAGTGACCACAGTGTTTGCGTGGTAAAATTAAGAAAAGTGTGCTAGGCTATGCATATGGAATGCATGTAAGAAGAGAAAGGCTACAGAATTTTGGTGGGGAGACCGAAATGAAAGAAGAGGTTAGGAAGTCAATACTCAAGCAGGAGGATGTTATTAAAATGGATATCCAATAAACCGGATGAGAATGCGAAGAGTGTGTTCTAGTGACTCAGGAAACAAACCAGTGCCGGAGTCTTGATAGTACGGTAATGAACATTCGGTTTCTATTAATTTCGGGAAATTTCTTAACTAGCTCTACGACTGTCAATTGTATAACCCTTTGCAACGTTAATTTCATGTTACCAGAGTTTAAAAATCTTTGTTGCCTCCGTGTAAATACACCGAGTCTTCGTCGTGAAGAAAAAGTGTGTAGAGAAATATTCTTATTCATTGGGAGAATCACACGAAACACAAAAATATACGGTGTTAGCCAAGTGATATTATTGAGGGTTAGAAACCGTGGTAAGTGGAGTTTCTAATAAGCTTAGAAGCTTTACTCCTATCCACGCAGTGATTTCTAGGCAGTATAGTGTATTGGACAACTAATTTCTTTAAACAATTGGTGTGGGTATCAGTCATTAACACAACAATATCTAAAAAGGATGTTTAATAAAGGATGAAGTAAACTACATGTTTCGGCCTAATGTGGCCTAATGTGGCAATCTCACCATCGTGACATGCACATACCAATCCTGTAAAGCACTACCACCATACTTTCGGATGAAAACCTGATGATGGCCACATTAGGCCGAAACACGTAGTTTACTTCATCCTTTATTAAACATCTTTTTAGATATTGTTGTGTTATTGACTGATACCCACACCTATTGTTTATATACACACAACGGGGATGGCTCATTTTAGAACTAATTTCTTCCCAGAATATATTGTCTGTTGGCATATAAGGAAGGTGACACAACACTTGTGTTACTCATGCGCTCTCTGTGACGGCCGAGTGGTGCTGTACTGGCGTAGCTGAAGTTCCTGAAGCTCTGGCTTTGTTCTCTCTTCTCTCCCACTGGGCCCTCCCTACCTTTGATAAAAGGCATAAAAATGTTGTAGCCATTTCTAGCGCCTCCTCAAATATAGTCCGCTGGCTGGAGGATGTAGCTTTACAACGCTCGTGGTTTAAAAACAAGCAGAGTTTTATGAATCAGTAACCGTAAGAGCACAGTGGCAACTTTACTTACCACTTACTTTAACGGAAAAAGAGCATTGAATTTTGCCCGTATTGTGTACGTATATGTTTGTATGTTCCTTTAATACGCAACTATTATTTCCCTGAACAATTATAACCGGCTGGCGATGTTGCGTGTAAAGCAGGGCAAATCTGTTTATAGCCTACCGTATTTACATTTGCCGGTTCCAGTGGTCGCGCGGTCTAAGGCGTAGGTCTACGGCAGTTCGCCTGCTGGGATCGTGGGTTCGAATCCCACCGGGGGCATGGATGTCTGTCTGTTGTGAGTGTTGTGTGTGTTGTCAGGTTGAGGTCTCTGTGACGAGCTGGCCCGTCGTCCAGGGAAACTCTATCGACTGAGGTGCGTCGTTGTGTGTAACTTCGAAACCTCATGAATGAGGAGCCAGAATAAAGCAGGCTGGACTGTCAGGCGACGCCTGCAGCAAATAGACAACGTAGCAATTTAGGTCAGAATAAAATACCGAGTTAGTCTCCAAAGACTAGGTGGTATCGTGAATAACAGAGAAAGAAGAAAGAAAAAAGAAAAAAATATTTACACTTAGCATATTTAAAGACGCGCTCTAAATTATTATTTATCGAATAAGAACTTGCCGTTTTGCTATTAAAGAATGTGGTGAAACAGACGACCGTATCTGCAAATTTTTGCCATGCATCAGCTGCCGCGAAGATCTGCCGATGAATGGTGCAAGTGGGATTGTAGTGTATTTATGTCCCACCAATGAGAGATAACTGAGCGTCTGACAGAAGTCGGTCTAGTACTTCGAGCACTGCTTCTTACAGACAGACAGACAGACATATAGACAGAGAGACAGACAAATATTACGTATCAAATAATGCATTATAATTTTCTTTCTATGAAAGCGTAAAATGAAGACACCAGCAATGTTAGTTATTTTATTCCGAACAGCGTGTACCTACGTAATGCTGCTTTTTGTGTGCTGTTATATAAGTATGGATATGTACAAGTATTTAGAACACCTTGTTCTTTTGATGAGAGTTAAAATATCTTGCTGGATAACTTAAGGAATGTGCAGATATCTTCGAGTTTATTAGTAACATGGGCGAGTTTGGAAGCTGTGTTTCAAAGCACGGTTACATAGCGTATATTTTAAAACGTAGTGTGTATGTTGTCTACACTAAAACAAAATTTCAGTCTGATGACCAAACGCGATCTTTCAACGTAGTCCTGGAATGTAAGGATGAAAACCCAATTTCCAATCTCAGATAAAATTATTCTGTAACGGAACGAAGGACGGGGAACGGTGAGGTTGGGAGGGCGAGAGCGTAATTTGAAACACCCACTTCAGCGTATTGCTGCAACACAAAGCCAGTACCTGCAAATTCTCCCCTGTAGCAACTCTCACTTTCTGCCCACCCCTCGGTCTACCCGATAAAGCTGATCACTCAGCCAGAGCTAACTTCCAAATTAGATTTTAATTGCGTTTTCTCCAACGGGTCATTTCCGTTAGAATGGTGGAGGGGAAGACCCATGCACCCAACCAACCAACCTGGCAGCGTCGCCGCGCGCTAATGGCTAAATTATGTGTGAGACGCTAACTGAACCCCTCCTGTCCCCGCCTTTACTGCGCCGGTGTTTCCCGGACTCCTTCCATCTTTGTCCGTTTTCTCTTTATCATCTAAAAGAGGGAAATTTTGTCGTGATCTCATTAATTTGCACGTCTTTCGTTTTCTCTCATATTATTGCATTCTCGAACTTCCTCTTTGTCTCCGTTCTGAGATACGACAGAGAAAGCTGGATGTAAGTGACTACCTTCATCTACTGACTGCAGTCATTGGTTAGGGTATTTAAATTTAAGGTTACAGAGGCTAACTTCAGTTAAGATGGCGCCGTTCTGGTAAAGGTTTCACTAAATCGGAGGGAAAAGTACAGAAAATCACAACTCGTCTATTCCCTGTGTAAGACCCTCCTTATCCCTTACATATGAAATATAACAACCTTACATATTTCCTGCTTCCTCCGCGGACCCAACATATAACACTCAAGAATACTGTGAAATTTAACCGCAAGTTACAGGGGTGCTGATAAGTCTTTAGCCAGACCAGGAAGGAAATAATGTAATGTTTCTCTCAGAATGGCGTGAATTTCCTTCGACGCCTTGCCTTGCGGGAGGGGGGGGGGAACTTGATGACAGTTCGCTTCTCGACGTTGTTGAAATCGCTCGCGTCCCTGACGTGCTTCCGAGCTTGTTTCCTTCCTGGTCGGGCTAAGGACTTATCATCACCCCGGGATATATCTGTAGGGTAGACGTGATTGTTATAACGACGTCAAGCGTCACGATTGAATTTTTTTATGCGAATCGAATCAGAAATTCCAATTTTTTAAATTATTCGAATGTCGTGTATTTTTCTTTATTGCATTTGTGTTGCTTGTTTAAAGCTGAGCCTCTATATATCGCGACCTTCACTAGGAAAGTACCCATATCCCGGGAGAAGTTTGTTCTATTGAAGACGTTTTCCGTCTCACCTTTTCTAAGGGTTTTCAAGATAGTTTATGTGCGCTAGAGAATGTTTTTAGCGCGTCAGCAATGACGATATTTCAGGAAAAAATAATATTTGTGTGCAGATTATTACAGATTTATTTCTTAAAGACTACAGTAAAAATTTGATACCTGCCTCTTGCGCACTGTGTTCGTGTGTGTAACAAAAATATTTGTGACGAATACGTGGACAGGTTTGTCGCGTTCTGTACAAAATCTAACCGATAGAAGTTCTACTTGTGACACTGATAAAAACATTTAAAGATGGAACTACACTGTTGTAAATTATGCTTTCCGATATAATCCGAAATGTTTCTTTAATTCACTATGTAACATTCGCTAAATTCTTTCTTGTATTTTTTTATGTTTTGTTGACCGTGCATCCCTGTATAATCTTTTTTAAATGAAGCCAACTAGGTGCACACCACTTCTTCGTATATTTATTTCAACTTCTCTACACGTTTCGGGCAACTATGTGCCCATCATCGGGAGAACTTACTGTATCTATGCGACACTGATATTTTTCATTCTGTATCTATGCGACATTGGTATTTTTCGTTCTGTATGGGTGGCTGTCTGGTCTGCAGAATGAAAAATATCAGTGTCGCATAGATAAAGTAAGTTCTCCTGATGATGGGCACATAGTTGCCCGAAAAGTGTAGAGAAGTTGAAATAAATATACGAAGAAGTGGTCTTCCTTGTATTTTCTGCTTAAGACAGATTTACGAGCTGGAAATTAAAGAGGGTCCCGTTCGCGGGTTCTATTCACTTCTCATTAATATTTCCCTTTTCTATCCAATACAAGGAAAATATTTACTTTTTTTTTTTAGAAGTTCTTATTTTAAAAGAAGAAAATTTAATTTGATTTTGTACTCTCACAGATAACATGAACCTTTGAATAGAGAAGGATAGTAGCTAACGATTCCAAATTCCGTCTTTTCGAGTACTTAATCCTCTGAAGCAGAGTGGCAACTATGTACACCACCTGATTTAACATGCAAAATTTTCGCATTTTGCCTATGCAATGTATTTATGTGATTTGGATAATTCTAATACCGACTGTTTCGTAAAGAACTTCAACCGGCTGGTCGTGGTGACGGGTAAGGCCTATATCTTCTGCCTGGAGTATAATTGTTAGGGTTATTTTACACTTTATAAAATATCGTTTTCCTCTTTATACAAAACCCCCCTTTGCCCTTAACTAAAGTCTCTGCCACTATTAATTAAAGCTGCCTTATTCACAGAGCTTCACAAATGCACAACTCAGCGCTACTTAACACATCGTTTCTGCGAACATATAGGCTGGAAACCATCGCTCAAATTCTGGGAAAACTTGTACACCTCGGTTTGTGGTGGGAAGCTCACGTCATTCTGTCTGCCTGTCTGTCTGTCTGTCCATGTTTCAGCGCTTAGCGACTGGACGGGGTTTTAAAATTTGATATTTCGATTGTAAGTAATACTGGGGCATAATAATGCGTAGGCTGCAGAAAGAAAAGATTTCATTCCGGAGGCAGGCCTATCCTATAAATCCTTACCGACTTTTATGCAGTTTTGATATGGGAAGATTTTGCGAAAACTTTCCAGGCAGATGCAATTTCCAAGTATATTTTCTTTTTGTAATAAGACTAAATGTGGGCCGGGTAGTTCAGTCGGTATAGCGACTGACTAGGGGCTGGACGGTCCAGGATCGAGTCCCAGTGGGACGAGATTTTCCGCCCGTCCAGACCGGCCCTGGGGCCCACCCATCCTGCTGTAAAATGGGTACAGGGTCTTGCACGGGGGTAAAGTGCGGCCGGGGCGTTCTGCTGACCACTCACCCCTTCTAGTGCCGCTGTAATGGAAGAGTAGAGCTGTACCTCTACCCACCCTCTGGGTCACACCGGGCCTGTAACGGGATCACTTTACCTTTTTAATAAGACCAAGTTCACATAAAGCAATAAGTGGGGATTTCACGTATTTTTTTCTTTAAATTCAATGTGGAAAAATTTCATTATTTTGCATTTCATAATTTAAGCTTCAAAGGGAGGGTAACAGTCTTCGGAGAGTGCTGTTGGTAACGTTGTGTGTTTCACTGTTGGGCATAGCTTGTACTTTCTTGCAAAGAGTTAAAAATATTTCGTTACAGTTTATGGTTCAGACTGTTTGTTATTTTATGCGAAGGCCAGACATTTTCTAATTAATCTCTTAAAGACGGACTAGAATGCAAATATATTCGGGGAGTGCAAGTCGCGGGAACACAGTGCGCCATCATCTCGCGATGAAACAGCCGCTACGCATGAGCATGTTTGCGTTTCGATATTAATCTCTATATGCTCTTTCTTCAGCATTCCTTTTTTTCCCCCCAGTATTTTTCCGGTTGCGTCTATCGGCAAGATGAGCCCGCAGCGCATGGTCCAGTGAGCATTAGAAGCATCATCCCACAGCTCTTGCAGCGAGGATTTCATTTTGTGTTGCCACTTTGATGTTTCTGATGCGTGTTCCCTTCGTTTCTGGCTTTTTAACAAACTCATTTCTCTCCAGCCTTCTCCTCTTCCATGCTACTCTCTTTTCTACTTGCCTTTTTATGTCTCTTCTCTTTCAAACGTTCTCTTTTACTCTCTTTTCGTGTGTCTTCACCCAGGGCTTTTCAAAGTAGTTCTAGTTATCCTTATTTGAAAACCCAAATAACGGGAATTATACGGGATCTTTTTACCACGTTCTTTGCCACTGTTTCAAAGCTAAGCTTAATTCAGAAAATAATTTCGATCTTCTCCATGTTTATAAAGGACTTAATAATATTTTGAATCATGATAAGTCACATTAAATGACCACCATGTGATCAGAGTTGGCAGCAGAAGTAGATGTACTTTTCAGTATCAAGCGTCTTTATTGTTAGGACCAGACGTAGTGTCATCTTGCGTCGAGATATCTCGTTGGCAGCGAAGAAAGAGTCAACGAATATTTCTAGAAAGGAAAAGGAAAACAATTTAAAGTAAATAAGGAAGTTTACCAAAATTTATTTATTTAACGACATTTTTACTCATAATGCATTACTTGCCATCATTTACAATAGCTCAGACCCTATTGCGTCACATCATTTTCATTAATGAATACTGTATTGGAGACGATGCAGAAGACGTCACGTCTACATGTCTGGAGTGGTGTCCGGGCTGCAGGCCGGACACCACTCCAGCCTAACCGCACCTAACCTCCAACATACAGTAAACCAAGAACGAAACGACCAATGTGGTAATCAACATCAAAGTCGCGAGTTCCTGATGATGGGCATAGCAATGCCCGAAACATGTTGAGCCTATAAGAAGTACAATAAAAATATCAAGTGGTATCTGGTTGGTTTTTTGATTCTTCAGTTATGCAAGTAAAGATTTTTGAAACCCCTGTTACAGGTATGTTTCAGACAGTTCCAACCATGTGAAAGGTACAGAGAATGGGTTACAGATTGTACCTCAGTAGAACGGGGAGCAGAGTATAAAAAGGAAATTACTCTTCTTTTTAAACATGCAGCAAACGTATTTGCTGATATGTTGTTTGTTCGCGGTGCCTGCCGGAGCTCGGTGATGAAGAGAGCCATACAGAAGTTAATAAGGTAGTAACTTGTTTGTTTTTCAAACCAAGCTTCCAATTCTGACCTTTCTTCCCCTTTCTCGTATTACTTCTTCCGAGTGCTCTTTTATATTCCTACTGCTCTCTAAATATAATTTTAAATAATCCACTTTGGAATAGATTTTAGGCAAATTTTAGTTTCCGAAACATACTAGGAAATACCAAGACGTGTAAGAAATCTGAGCTATGCGTCTTCTTTGTCAGTCCTAGGTAGGCCTACAACAAACATTAAGAATGTAGTATAGCAGCAATTTGAGTTAAATTAAACGTTCCAATGAATATTCGAAACTCAATCCAATCTTAAAATTCCTTTTTCTTCAAAATCTACTAATTTTGATCAAATGGTTTAAGTTATAATTTCAATAATTTTATATTTATTGGACCTGCATCATTGTAATGGTTGAAGAATAAAAGACCAACTTGATGTCACTTGCTATTTTACTTCATTTCTTATGTGCTCAACATGTTTCAGACATTAATATATCCATCATCAGGAGCTTGCGACTGTGCTGTTGAATTACCACATCGGTCGTTTTGTTCTCGGTTCGTTGTGTGCTGGAGATTTGGTGCGGCTGGGTTTGAGTGGTGTCCGTGTTGCAGGCTTCAGCACAACAGCACAGTCGCAAGCTCCATATGATGGATATATTAATGTCCGAAACATGTTGAATACGTAAGAAGTGAAATAAAATTGCAAGTGACATGAAGTTGGTCTTTTATTCTTCAACTATTACAATTTCAGTATTCGCTCACGCCTATGACCCATTTAAAACCGTAAGTTAATTAGGGTAATTACTCGTACAAGAAAGGCATTCGGCGCACAAGGATACGATAACAAAATATTAGGTTAATGGGAATCTATAAACGTTACACAATGAAATAATAGATGCTGAGCTGATGTCAGTGTAATTTGATGTCTTGTAAAAGATAAATTTTGCTCTGTAACATGCCATGAAGAAACATATGGAGTGTACAGGTATAGCTACTGGTGTATTCCGTCCGTGCCTCGATGGTAGATGGGGTGGGCTTTGGAACTGTTATGTTGTGAAGAGTGCCCTGCTACGGATGTGCATTCTGTGCTTCGTTGCGTTCACGCACAGAATGCACATCCGTAGCAGGGCACTCTTCACAACATAACATTACACAACATGGCATGCTGCCACAATACCCAACTGGTACAACGAAATTAATATGTGACTATTTCTAGTGTGACTTTAGCAAGGAAGATATAGCTCCCTGAGGATGGTCCTAGGGCCGAAACACGTAGGAGCGTTTTTAATGTTTTAATGTATAAATTTTATATATGTGCAGTTGTTGGTGTAATAATTGAGTAACTCGACAACATGCACGGTGTAACAATGAAAATAATTAAAATATATGTTTGGTGGTTCATTTCTGATAATATTCTGACATTTTTCTAGCAGTTACAGATACTTTCCTACACTTTTTTTTATCGAACAGGGTCGACACACTCCGATTTTCAAAAACAGATCAGGCACGAGTACAGCCGGTTCCACGGCTGAACTGCCAATATTGTAAGTCATATAAGTAAATTAATACACCCTATATTCCTCCTGTATCAAAATCTTAACAACTAAAACAAATGTGTTTTGAAGTATCTGTAAATATTTAACCACCAACGAACAGTACATTACAAGCCAGTTTTAAGTAGAAAAATTTCAAAATTCCTTTCAATGATTTGGCCATTAACACGAACAAAATTATCAAATATTTATGCTCCTTCCATCTGCATGCGTTTGGTCTTAGTTCGCGATTTATAGCTAATTAATCGCTGTATAATTTACACAGATTGTTGCTTATGTTACATGCAGTTTTAACACACCATTATGACGATATTTAAGGTATATCTTACGGTTTCTGGTGCTCCACTGAGTTGTAAAAACAACTCATGCTAAAAATACATCAATTTTAATATCCATACAACAAACGTTTGCCAATAAGATGACATTATTATAACATTTGCTGGGGTTACGTCGTCCCTTAGCCCCATTATATTAACCCTTCTGAATCCAGAACACTGAGAGAGAACATTTATGTGCGTGATAATGATGTCGCCTCTGTTCCCCTTCCTTTTATTTTTCATACAAATCGCTCCTCATGCACGAAATTACCATAAATGAAATACACGATCCGTAGGGGAGAGTTTGGCATAACAAGGGGTTAGGGGGTAAATTTGTGGTTAAAAATGAGAAAGGAGAGTAGAAAATATAATTTTCACATATATTTCTTAATATATACCGTATTTTTTGCAATTGGTTTTGTGTATTCCACGTCCTTTGAATGGCCAATATACGTCGATGATTGGCCTAAAAAATGGAAGATTAATACCCTATATCTTTCCTCCCTCTCACGGATTTTTCTTCTTGACACGTCATTTCATACCACACTGAAAGTATCGCATATATACAGGAGGGACTGTCACAAAATTAGTAGAATATGAATACTTTAAGTGTTCTCCATTTTCTGCCTAATAAGATCACTTCACGCTTAATTTCACTGACATTCTACTGTTTTTTCTCACATTCCTTACCACAATTAAGGTATTTACCCCGTCGTGATAATAACGTTTATATTCCCTGTTGACAGATGTTCGTGTCCTGTTTAATTAGTCATTCTGACACAATTATTTCCATCTCTAGATTATCTTCAAATTTGCGGAAGTCAATATCGCGCTTCAGTTCTGGCAACAGACAAACCCTCGGCGACAAATTCTCCTGATATAATCAAAACCAGTGTTATTTCTTTAGTTATATGACACTATAGACCATGTAAAGTTACTTTCTAACCGATCTACATGTTTATATGAAACAGGTTAATTAACTAAATTCGGTAAATATATCTTGGTCCATTTTGAACGAGTTTGTTTATAAGACGTCATAAAAGATTACAACAAACTGGGTTATGCCAGTGTGTCTACTTTTATTTGTATTTCACTACTTTGGAGCAATAAGTCTATCTTCCAAATCTAGTTCTTGCATCACATAAAGTACGCTGCTACTTCGTTACAACAGCTGGTCTATACCGTTAGGAAAAGCAATTACTGTTTGCCTGGAGAATCATATGGGGCACAGAATATAGGTAAACTGCGTGGAAAAATGCGGTATTGCTTAACGTTAAAGACTGTGACACACATGCCTATAGTGGCCACTGTAAAAGCCTACAGTTTTAATATTTCGCTGCTAGTGCTGTTGTGTTCTGAAAAATTAATGTAGATTATCATTTAGGTCGTGTAAGTTAGCAACATGTGCTTCAGAAGTGATGTCAGTCGCAGAACGTGCAACAGAAGATTAGACGGTTGTCAAGAAATATGTTGAATTATTTTTGTAAATGGGATTAGTGAACGAATGACAATCCTTTTACTGGTGAATGACGACAATCCAATTAGCGAAAAACACTCAGATCACCATGGCGACGTCTGTGGGGCTGGCAATATCCTATTTTAGATTTTATCTACCAAAGTCTTTCTTCTCATTCCTACTATTTATCTTCACGTCTCTTCATTATTTTTATCTCACCCACTGCCTAACCTGAGGTCACTTAGGGCAGGAATTAAAAGTAGAAGACAGAAAGTTATTTGCTGAGGAACTCAGATTTTTTTCAATATATTATTTGAAGGGAAGTAACACCTCTGTTGCGAGGAGGAGAAAGTGGAATATTGCTAAGACAATGTTAATAAAAATCCAACCCGATGCAACAGTATGCAGATATTTATTTACTGCAAAGTCACTCTACATGTTTCGGGTGTCACAGCACCCATCATCAAGAGTACTAAAAACTGTAACCGCAGCCTCCGGTACAGGTCATAATATC
>Ga0131853_10020718_pt1 | contig 11935 bp, 6 predicted proteins | sample TergutLab28metaG_FD_92764 | JGI IMG/M metagenome (GOLD analysis project Ga0131853, IMG submission 92764) | Labiotermes labralis P1 segment gut microbial communities from Petit-Saut dam, French Guiana - Lab288 P1 (version 2) (version 2) | ecosystem: Host-associated > Arthropoda: Insects >...
AATAAGTTTATTTCATGCCTCTACATGTTTCGAGCACATGTGCTCGAAACATGTAGAGGCATGAAATAAACTTATTGTAAAACAAAATTTTGTGCATCAAGTTGGTTAATTACTGAGATAAATGAACAGGAAATTTGTACATGTCATACTGTAACAGGTAAACCCAGATAGTTTCTGCCGTCCGCCTTAACCACGCTAATTTGCAGTTTGCCCGTCTAGCCAACGATTTTAGTGTGTACGCCTCGACCACGTCCGCCTGGCCCTCGACACGGTAGAAATCAATAATTTTTTTCAATCTATTACACTTCCCAATATCATCACTTCATTACAGTCAGAATAGACCAGTTGTCAATGATGTATAATTTAACACTAATTGTCTCGAAGTATGAATTGGTAAATTTAAGCACTATCAAGAAGAAATGTAAAATACCGAGAGCAAAACATGTCTTTGATTTGTCTAGTTCTTATAACCTGACAACTGCTGCTAGGCAGCAAATAACTGTTACTAACAGAATTTCCTCGTTTTTACTGAATTAGTCTAATCTGAACAGAAAACTGTCGTTGATAACAACTGTAAGTCTTTGACGTCATAAGAGATTTAGTGCAGTAATCGGAAGTACATAATCTCCACCCAGCATAATAAATCCTACCAGAATATATTCCGCCTTGATTACTTCCCGTTAATATATTAGTCTACATAGGCATAATGTCATAGAATTTTGAGAGGGTTTGTACTTTGGAGGTTCCTAGAGGGTGGGAAGAAGTTCTCCCATTGGTTGAAACAGACAATGGCATCCTAATGGACGAGCTGAAATGAAGTTTCTGAATGGTCGTAACTAGAAGCAATAAAAGTGCCATTGCTCAGAGCACCCAGCACGGTACATACTAGGGTACATACAAAATAGCACCATGTCTACATATTAATGAAACAAGATAAAACACATTTTGCGTTCAGGGGATGGTCTTATTCCGCCTAAATGTCCTTATAAAATTTTAAAATTGAATTCTAGGTATGTACTAACGCGCATCATGCTGTCTTACTATGGGGAGGATTACCATAATTTTCCATGTAGCTCAAAATTATATATATATATATATATTTATTTATATATATATATATTACAAACTTATCCATGTAATATTAAACACTTCGACGTTTAGTTTTCTAATTTTTGGGACGGAATATCTCGTTTCTTTCCCCTCCTTCACCAAAGACATAAATGTTCTCAGAATCCTGCATAAAAAAATTATAACTTACAAAACAATACGCCATAAATATTTTATCAATTCTAAATGGTCGTTTTTGTGCAGATAGTCTAGTCACAAACAATGACATTAAAACTATTCGCGTGAACACAGTTTCGAATAACCATTGGTTTCAGATGTAAATTTCTCTATTTTCGTTAGGCCTAAAAATTTCTTAGCATCAGAACGAAGTTGTGTTTTTACGATTGACTTATAAACTTAAGGAAGACTGTACCGTTTATCAGAACCACAATATTTCGTGCATTCATAAAAAACACGTCCTGTCTTAAACTGAAATAATGTGTCAACCGATTTTAGCATCTATATTATCTGTGTCCAAAATCTGCTCTATGAATAATGACACACGTCATTACACATGCTGGAAGTGACACGATGAATCATAGTGAATAAAGGAGATAATTAAAGTATGAATATTTGACCACGTAATTTAGATCATTTTATTAACACGACATTTATGTTGTCATATGAACCTTCCAAAACGTTGGGATTACATTCGGAATAAGGCTATAGGATCTTTATGAAAGTTAATTTGAATGAAACTCCTTGGGATGTTTGGCGATCTAGGTTCTAGTTTAATACATGTATATTAATGACTCCAACAAAATACGAGCAGAAATACTTTGATATATTAATATTCAAATATATTATAATCTCCTACATGTTTCGGCATTTTGATCCATCATCAAGGAGGTAACAAAGAAACAGATGAATAAAACTTCTGTAGACATCATTTACAGCTATATATTGACTATAGTTAATGCAGCTCATATATATATATATATATATATCAAACACAGTAGCAAGATAAACATGTGCAGCGTCAGTATTAGTAAAATCACGTAGAACTGAAATTTAAAAAGTTAATTAAAAGTTTACACGTAAAATTGCAAATGAATTTAAAATATTGCGTTCTACTACAATCCGATTCTATGAATGTAGTCTCGTTGAGTCTCAATTAGGACGTATGTCTGAATTGTGCCATCCCCGTTATGTAATATAAACTCTTAAGTGAATATGAAGTCAGTAACACAACAAATGTTTAGTTAGTTGTTATATTCTAGGTCAAAAAGTCTACATGTTTCGGCCGGTAGTGGCCATCATCATGTCTATGTCATTCGACATACTTAAGAGTACTTTACACAATTGTGTGGTGGCTTGTTTGATGAGATCTCAACATCAAGGCCTTTTTGATACTATATGTCTATACTTTTAGAGTAATTGAGTAGTTTACCCACACATATAATATAGATATATCATACTCAAAAAAGACCTTGATGTTGAGATCTCCTCATCAAACAAGCCAACACGCGATTGTGTAAAGTACTCTTAAGTATGTCGAATGACAAAGACCTGATGATGGTCACTACCGGCCGAAATATCTAGTCTTTTTGACCTAGAATATAACATCTAACTAAACATTCGTTGTGTTATTGACTTCAAACCCACTCAATAGGACGTATGTTGTTGAAGTGCACACGGTAAGTTTGTTTATCTATTTCAAATGGGAAGATGGATGGCTTTCAATTGAATTATGGCAGTAAATTGTAGAAGTTTGTGTTTTAAAATATCTTCTCATAATTATTTATAGGTTAATACTAGAGAAAACTTTTCTACGATTGGACCAGCCCGTCTCATTCAAAATACCACGTAAATCGAGCAACTGAAGTCTTCAGGGGAGTATAAACAACCATTTCTTTGACCTATCTATATTCTGAAAGGGGTTACAGTCCTGACGCCAAAATACACTTAAGGGCAAAAGTATTATTAATGTTGATCCAAAGTTGGTGTTTTTGCACCGTACCTCGTAACACTGGATGCTGTAGACTGTTGAGAAAAACTTGCTACCTTGTTACCTCCATCTGCAGGATCTAAGATGAGAGGGAGAAGAAGTGTTAGGATGATACTGGCTGACGGTATTTCTAACTCCGGAAGGGACAGAAATGACTAGTGTCCCATTTGTTCCAGATATCAGCATGCAGACTGATGATATTAACGGAAGAATAGAGATCGCACTAAATCTTTCTATGCAGGTGGTAGCCCTACCATCTGCTGTAATACTAAGGAACCTAAGACTCGTGGTGTTTACGCCATGTCGAATCGTAAATATTTACTGGCATCCTGGAGAAACTTGCTGCTCCAAGTTCTACAGGTTCAAGATGGGAGTGTTTTATCAACGCAGCTGTGGGAGTATATAATAATTAGTAATAATAATCTATAGTAAAATACAGGATGAATGTTTAAGAACAAAGGCGAATGCCTAAGTCTAACTTAGTATGATAACATAAGCACGAATTTATAGACTTTTGGATTTGTAAGGGAAAATTTTCGTGACGATGACTATAGACAGTCAAAAAAAAATAAAACATATATTTACGAGAAATTTGTTGCGTTATGATTTTATGTTTGTCAAGTAAATATTAGATCATATATATATATATATATATATATATATATATATACTGTGTATAGTGATATAAGTGTACGAATTCAAATGTGGAAATAAGGGAAATCTTACTTCAGTATCACGAATCGCTCCTCTTACATTTGTTTTACGAAATTTATTGTGGAAGGGCCCCAAATCAGACGTCACTTGGTTGTATAAAGGAGTAACAGTGCACCTTGTTAGGCTTAAAGTTGGTCTTACTAAAAAGCGGAAATTAATTTTCATTAGCAAAAGTAAGGGACGACGCCTAAATGTCTAATTTAGTTTTTCATAAGTTGCACACCAGCTTCTTGGGGTTTACCTGCTCTATAATAATTGCTCCGTACTGATAACCGTAACCTCAGACCTGAAAGAAGAGACAATGACGCCCTTCGATCTTCCCTCCTTAAGAGATAACTGGAAGCGAGGGAGATTTCGTCACACAAATCAAAGGCCTGATAAAGATATTTAGTGGTGTTTACTGCACTAATACCTGGGATGACTTTCTTACATAGGTCAGTGTTTTAGACTCATCGCAGTGCAAACGTACTGGACAGAACTGGCATTGCAGGCCATTAAGAACAGCATCCATCGACGACATGACACTGAAGTCAACACAGGTGGAAGCAGTAAAACCTCATGACGTTGCCATTGCTGCCTTAGGAGGCAGGACCTCATAGTCGAAGGCTGAAGGACACTTGCAAGAATGACTTCAATCATGTAGTTCCATTGAAGTTGCAGATACACTAGCAGGAACCATCCTTAAACAGTGGTCAAATATTTCGAATTTTTTGCTCAGTGCGTCGTTCTTGAAGAAATTAAGAGTACCTTAAATCAAGAAATTCCTTCCAAATTTCATTTTCCAGATCTGTTGCCTCCACCCTTATTGTTACACAACATAGAGATTACAATAAAAAGAACAATAATTTTGCCCGTTTCTTTATGGGTGAAAAACTTGGTCGCCGAGATTAAAGGAAGAATGCAGATTAAGGATGGTCGACAACAGGGTGCATAAGAATGTATTTGAATCGAAAAGAGGGGAATTAGACCTAACAACAAATTCATACAATGCATAATATGAATATTTATGTTTTTCTTCACCAGATACTATAGGATAGAGGGGAGGGATTTATGGCACTCATGGAAAAGAATATAAATACCTACAAAATTCTGGCTGAAAGACTGAAGGACGGTGATCCTCGAAAGCCGAGACGCTGTTTAGAGGGAAGTTAATGTTAAAACTGTTCTTTAGTCAATTGGGTAGAATCGCGTGAGTTGGATTCGTTATTTTCAGAAGAATGAGCAGTAAATAATGGATTAAATTTCGCTTAATTAAACCTAAAATCAGCTAGAAAACTCGCTTAAATACTATGGGATCAAATGCTAAGAACTGACTTCATGGTTTTTAAAAATAACGAAATTTTAAAAAGATTAACAGACGCATCGATAGGTCTATCGAATACGGTGTGCACAGTTCATTCCATTCATTATTCATGGTTAATGTATTATTTTCTTCAATCCACCTTTTTTATATTCGTATTGTAAATCAAACGGCAGTTCTTTACCTTTCAACTGTTATATAGGCTACATTAATACCCAACATGGCGGCGCATGTGCTAATAACTCTAACTTGTATGCGAGAAGGCCGGATTCCAATTTGGACGTTGCGTCAGCTCTACTGAATGAGAATTATCAGAGTATTAGTTTATGCAGGCAAATTCAGGATCACAACCACGCCCCTCCAAACTCGTTCGAAATTATTATTCACCAAATATCTTATCGTCTGACGTTATAATATGAGTTATCGACAGTACATTAAAATAAGCACCTGATAAATATTATACAAAACAAAGTTGCATGCACATGCAGTTATATTCTTAAAGTAATTTGTTTGTTTATGTAGTATTTATTTACTTCATCTTAAGTATATTTTGGTTTAGGCTTATAACACCGATTAGGCTGGTATGTAGTTTCGTATGTTTCAGGAGAATCTACAGTCTCTATCCCGAACAAAAAAATGAATTTCTCAGTCCTGTGTCATACTGGTACATGAGAAGAGCGTCTGGAGTAAACTAATAGTTTTATACAATATACAAAAAAAGATGAACACTTAAAGACTTTTGAAAAGCTTACTATTCAACTAACGCACAGTAGTAGTATTAATGGGCTCATTTTGGTTAAAAAGCACAGCATTTCAAAAAGTAGATCTGCTTAGGCTGCCAGTAAAGACATGTGCTTAACATACCCCGATTACTGGTTTCCACTAAAAAGGCAACACCCGCCCACCAAACCAAAATCCCTAAAATATTATGGATCTTTGCCGTCTTGTAAAGTTCTCCAGTTTAATACCTATTTCGAAATTTGTAGTTTGTTTCCTGAGGTTATTTATCATTCTTGTTAGTGTTCTTTAGCAAGATTATATATTCGGAGAATGGTGGGAAATTTAATCCTTTATTGTATAAAAAAATCAAACTTATTTTTAACATAGAATTACTTTCAAAATGTCAAATATCAAATTTACACACTTCTCACACAAATCTTGTTTAGCTTATTCTAGGCCCATGAAATTTTCAGCTCAGCCAATTAAGTGTCATTCTCAATTAAACTAATTTTTAAATGAATCATCTTATCACTTGGTCTCTTTATAGTCCTGCCACTTTCTACCAACAAAATCCTTACTCCTAATAGCCTATAGCCTTTGGTTGTTTATGCCTATGGAAATGAAAAGTAACAGTGCAAAAAATTATAAACATTATCTTAAAAATTGTTTTGACTTCACACAGCAGATTTACTGTAACATTGCATTCCGAACTGCATTAAATTTCACACAATAAAACTAGGAATTACACTAATGTTAAAATTATATTTTTTACCCATACTTTGTTATAACTCCGACATATTTCAACCAGTCGTGTCATCCGCAAGGAGTTACTGTACATCATTAAAGCATATTTAGCTCGCTGAGGACGATCATGAAAGAACGAAAAGTGTCGGCGTTAAGAAAATTTGTGTGTAAAAATATAATTTTTAACATTGGTGCATATTTTGGTTAATTATGTGAATTGTCTATTAACACACGTACATGAATGCCATTAAGTGTATTAAATTTGTATGAGACAGGGAATGATTCACTTAGTCCTAGTTCTTTGACTCTTATCATATTTACTTCTCAATTATCATTCACTATTACTTTAATTTCTCGCCCTTTTTACTGATTGTTATAACCTTGAAGACCGACAATATGCAAACTTGCTCCTCAGTTTGGCTTCACCTACCCCTTGTACGGACAGAGAACATGAGATTTTGATTTCAGGGAGGAAGAAAACTACGTTTTTCAAGGGACAAAGGTCTAAAATTTTAATCGATAATCCATATCAACCTATAAGTTTCAGTTATGGATAAACACACAGCCTACACAGGCAAGCACGAGGCTTTAACAAGGAATGGCAGACAACTTTGAACTATCATTGAAATACAAAGTGCCAGGCATTTCACTAATGAATGTGGCATTTCCATTACAACCGACTTGAGCGGCCATTTTCTTGCTCTCCGATCTCTGAGCTTCCTTCTTCATTGCAAGCCCTCCCCCCTGTTCCAGTTACTATCTAATAACGGCATCCACTTTTACGAGACCATAGCAGTCATATTCCCCAGGATGCTTGCAAGTTCCCCTCGACGTCCAACATATATTACAGCTCTGCCGAAGCTACAAAAGTTAATTACATACGCCGAGGCCTTCTCTGATATTATCGACGGTACATAGTGTTGGTGAAAATACAGTCACTGCCACAGTAAAATTGCAAGTAGACCGGAACCCACGTTAAAAGTAATAAATTGAATAACAATAAATTTAAACCCCAATATTATAGAAACCATTAATAGTTTTCCCAGAAAGCGCTCATCCAAAAATAGTAAATAATAAAAGCAGACACTAAGTTGTAATCGTGCAAGCCATGAAGGCCTACAGGCAAATAGAGGCAGTCCACTCACACTAAACCTCAGCAAAGAGTGGAGGTGAGTGGTCATTTACATGGCCCGCCATTTACCATCGCTTAAAATGCTCCACAGCCGGTATGGTTGCTTTGATGAAGAAAGAGTCTCTTTTTTTTCAGCCTGAAACCCAAAATACAATTCCTCGGTCTCCAGTCCGTAGAATAAATAAGCTAATACACTTCTAAAAAATTAATAAGCTCTGAATTAGAATTAGCGTCCTTAAATTCTTAGCTTAGACCCTAAATACTGGGGCGATTCCTTTGTCTCAATTTTGGATTAGTGACAAGTCCATCACCGTCATTTACCCCCTTAAAGCCTAGTGATTACTTTATTCACGATTGTTTTAAAATTTAAAAATTTTACGTTCTGTCCACAGAATATGTTTTTGTGTTCTGAACGGACCGCAGAAGCCAGCGCGATTATATAACTGAGACGGACGTTGTTTACTGCTCGGTACGGACTCGTTGTTTAAATAACGCTCAGATTAATTAATTTTAAATTTTCCATTCATTGTAAAAAGTTCATTGTAAAAAAATTCAGGTTGTCCTTTTCTTTAACGGACGTCACTCTTAGGCCTACTTACGTCATAAGTTGATCATCTAATCAGACACACGAAGGTTACAGCCTTCCGTTGCGTTAGCGTGGGATTGTAGATCCTAATTACGATCGTGAGAGAAAGTGTCTATAAATTCTTTCCGCTTTTTTACTTGTTGTATTGTGTAATTCCTATGTTTAGGCACTGCGATTGGCTAATTCCTAATCCAAATATCCCCGCAAACGGAGGCTCCACAGGTTCAACATCCGAGCGGGAACAGGAAGAGGGCAAAGTTCTTGGAAAGAATAGCAGAAGAATTAGAATAAGACTTGTTGGAAGTATCACGGGAAAAGAAGAATGTTAAGTAAGATTCAAAGGAGGTATAAAGGAAGACGGAAATACAGCGGGCATTATTTTGCCTTGTAAAGACAACAATTAAAACTAAACTGGCCCGTGCAAAAAAAAATTGTTTGTTATTGTTTTGCAACTTTTATTTAAACTGAAGAGCATAAGCTTAATTGACACTTTCCGTTGTCTCGTTTACACTCAAACCAAAGTTTCGAAAGCTGGCTCAGTTTCCATCATCAGAGAAGACATGTAACCTAATCTGCTGAGTCCATATTTTTACTCCTGAATAAAGTAGACTCAGCTGTACAAACGTTACGCCTGTCAGAATAGCGTTTCTACAGCTGACAGCAGATCATCACTTCAATCACAATTTATGATGCATATTTCAGCCCTTTTTTATAAAAGGGAGATAACTGCCACTATCAGCAGTATACATAAATCTTCTTTTTAAAAAAAAAAAAAAAAGGGAAGATTTTTCTACATAATTTTACCCTATCTCTTGTATCTCTCTCCTTTGTTTTTTTCTTTCTTAGTCTGACCTCTTCTACCTACACCTTGTAGGCGTACAGGACTATTGTTGCAGCTGATCACACCTAACGACACACACACTCACACACACTTGGTAGGACTCCTTTGGACGAAGGATCAGCTCGTCACAGGACCTCTACCTGACAACACACAACATTCGCAAGACACAAACATCCATGCCACTGGCGGGATTCGAACCCGCAATCCCAGCAACAGAGAGGTCGAAGACCTACGCCTCAGACCGGGCTACCACTGGGATCGGCTATCTAATTTATCGCATAATTAAAAGTCTAACAAATCCATTCTTCTCTGTGGTTCTCAATGTCTTAACGCCTCCCATTGCAGTACCCCCTCTAAAGAAGTAGCACATTAGCATCTTACGGCACGCGCCCATTTCTTGTTTTGTGTAAGTCTATATGAAGTACGGTATTTTTTAACTGCTTAAGTAACACATTGACTGCTGTTGTATTGGATATGTGTGTGTGCTTATATTTAGAGGCTATAATTTTGCTCTATTAAACATGAGCCTTCTTTCACCAGCAATTACAAACAAACAAATGTTAATCATTCTACTTCCTGTGTTGTGTGGGGATGCAGTGTAGCCGGTTTTGCGGTCACAACAGTACAGTTACAATGTCTGCAGTTTTTAAACTACATAATTAATTTTTTTATACCTTATTATAGATCTCATCCTACATATTTGATGAACCGGAATATTTAATTCAGTGCTTCTGTACTGGGTGGCTAAGGGCTGATTGTCAAATTTTCTATTCCTGGCAGAAGAATTAACTTTCCTTTTATCAGCATATAGCCCATACTGTGGATATGGGGCCTTCTCAAGTCACTGTTCGTATTCATTTTATATTATGTATTCAATGTAAGGTCCTTAAACCAAGGAGTATTTTTACCTTTCTTAGGCGTAGTGTTTGATTTTTCACGAGATGCCTGTCTGATGTTATCAACAATTACAGAATTTCACTCATCTCAAAATTTCAATGCCTACTTAATGCTAAACACAGAAAATAAAACCGCAAACCTTAGAAGAGTGCGAGTAGCTTCCACTAGCCGTGATTTAATTTCTTGATATATATGGACTGCTAACTATCGTAAACAGGGCTTAAAAACCTTTAAGAAAACAATAAAAATTCGGACCTATCTTCCGGATCATTAAAATTATATATTAATTTACACTTTCTGTACATAAAATTGTATTATACTGTGAAACTACTGAGTGTTGCAAAATGATATCACAAATACGAGGCGACCACAGACAGCCTACGTGTTAATATTGCGAGTTTAATGTTTATCCATCTCCATCGTGGATATGTAGCAAAGTACACATAGCCTTGGACTTTCTGGTGTATAATTAACCAGACGTACTGCCTCACACGTACCCACCATAAAACACAGACACTAAAAGTGGGAAAGCGTGCTCTCTTACTGTTTCTGATGGCTTTCATTCCTCTTCCCTTTCTAGTTTTTGGTGGTAGGAGGCGTAGAACATTTCCAAGAACCGCCTTAAAATGTTATATCGTAGCTATACGTAGCCAAATAGCACGTAAAATGTTACAAGTAGGCGTACAGGGGCTGAAGTTAGATACGATGTTGGGCGGGAAAAACTTTACGGCAGCCATTTTCCCTCCTGTAATAGGTGGTTGGTCTGATGAGCCCCTAGTAGGTAAACGTTGATAGTCAGTAGAACGGTAAGAGCCGGAAGTACGTAGGTGACGTTGGTCCACGTCAATGTACAGTCATCTTAGAAACCGTAATTAATCGGGCAAGAATCAGAAAATGTCAGAGGTAATGAGGACTATGAAAAAGGCAGCCATTTTGTGCTGTTGTGGTGACAAAAGTCATGAAGTACAGTAAATCTCAGAAGATGAAGCACTACGTCCCTGCGAGACGTCTGAAAACATTTATCCAACGACGCAGAATTAGGTTTCAGAAATCCACAACCCTAAATTTAGAAGTTTTAGCGGTGGGTATTGTGAATTCAGTCGTTCAACAACAAAATTTAATTTTCATTTGTAAAACCTTTTGTTTTGAATATTTTGCGTTGCTTTAGTAAAACTATAACATTTCTTCCTTTGAACGATATCGATTTAGAGTACTTGAAGGTTTTTATTTATTTAAAAATATACACGCTAAACCTAACCGATATCTGCACTTAAAATTCCTGCAACTATTAGGCCTACTGTTAATAAATGTGTCAATTTAAGCGTTTTATTTTAGTACTTCTTCCAAGTTTCTGAATTGAAGTTCACATTGTTTTACATTCTATGCACCTTCTCGTCTCGCCTTTAATTTAAAAAATATCCTTCCGTTTTTATCATGGTTTTTCGAGAGAGTTTCGTAACGAAATTCTTAACGTGTTTCTTGTTACTTAACTCTGTTGATATATCGCGCTCCTTAAATACCGTCATATTATGTGGCTTATGAGTCTAATAACCTACACAAAGGGCTGCAAAGGCAACAAAAATCATCATTTTATATATATATATATATGTGTGTGTGTGTGTGTGTGTGTGTGTGAGTGTGTGTGTGTGTGTGTGTGTGTGTGTTGTATACACACACCCACGCACACAAATACATATAGTATGTATGTATGTATGTATATGGTATACAGGGTGTCCCAGGAGGAATGTGCCAGACTTCGGGGGAGTGTTCCTTATGTTAAAGTATACCGATATAACCCAAAACACCTATATCCAAAGTTGAACGGTTACGGAGATATTGGCTAGAGAAGTTTGAAACTTTGACAGCTATTACTCACTTATTGATTACCAAATACATATTGAAACTGGCAGGAATATGTGGTTTCTGTAATGTTAATATCTGTACAT
>Ga0131853_10020719_pt1 | contig 11935 bp, 6 predicted proteins | sample TergutLab28metaG_FD_92764 | JGI IMG/M metagenome (GOLD analysis project Ga0131853, IMG submission 92764) | Labiotermes labralis P1 segment gut microbial communities from Petit-Saut dam, French Guiana - Lab288 P1 (version 2) (version 2) | ecosystem: Host-associated > Arthropoda: Insects >...
AAATTTCGGGGGGGTTTGAACCCCCCCCCCCCCCCCTGCTACGCCACTGCATATGTGTAGTGTTCTCTTTTCACCTTGCCATTGTACGAAGGAAGATGGTGCAGTTTTTTGACACAGTGAGATATACAGTGGACTGGTTGGAATGCTAAGTATAATGGAATGGAAATTTGAACCTATTTATTAATAATTTTTGCATGAATTTTGAATTTGATATAATTTGGACCCTGAAACTGACACCACCAGTGTAACATAACATAGAACTAGAGTGTTTAGAATTATATTTCTTGTTGTGAATGAATGTTATTTCTTCTTGGACCTTTTGGCCCTCAGTAGTTTGGGAACCAGTTATGCAGTGATAATGGCATCATATCCTAGAAGAAAAAATGCCTCAAAACCTCTTTTTTGCACCCTTAGGCAGCAAATGGAAAGAGAGGCACTGAAGAAAAAACATCAAAATGAGATTGCAGCATTCCGCCACCAACAACAGTTGATTCAGCAGTTAAAGAAGAAAAGCAGTAAATTTCAGGCTTTCCAACAAATACCATCATCACCCACAGTCTCAGCCTCTGCAGCTACAGCCATGTATCCAATTACATATCAGTCTGTGACACCAGCTCATACAGGTAATTAGGCTTAATTGTCTGCTTGAAACAATGTGTAGTGCCCAGTGGTTAGTAGGTACAAAAATAATATTGCGGAAGTCTGCTTGGAGTCAGAGTGATGTTTGTTGCTTGAGGTAAAGAAGTATGTGTTTCTTATGAGACCTGAGAGATGTGTAAAGGAAGGCTCTGGAAGCGTGTAACTCTCCATAGGGGCCCCATTGGGGGACCAGGAGTGGGGTTTGTTCACTGGGGACTTTGAGAGACAGTTGGAGGGCTCTGGAAACGGAGCGTGTCTGTCTATGAGCACACACTGAGGGAAAGTGGAGGGGGCCCCCTTTATGGGGGACCCTGAAGGAAATGTAGGGGAAGGCTCTGGAAATGGGCATCACTCTCCACAGGGGCCCCAAATGGGGAACCTACAGAGTGGGGGGGGGGGGGCTTATTTACCAGGGACTTTGAGAAATGGACGAAGGAGGGCTCTGAGAGACAGAGCATCTGTCTCTGCAGGAGCTCTATGAGGGGGACCTGGAGGAGGGGGGCTCCTTTACTGGGGGGACTGAAGGATATGTAAAGGAGGGCTCTGGAATGGGCATCTTTGTCCATAAGGACCCCACTGGGCGACCATAGAGGGGACACTCCTGTACTGGGAACTTCGAGAGAAAGGTGAGATTTTGTTTTATCAGAAGACCTTGTTTACTGGGGAATCTGAGAGATATGCAAAGAAGCCCCTGGAAATAGGCAGCTTTCTCCATAGGGGTTCCAATGGGGAACCTGGAGGGAGGTTTGTTTACCAGGGACTTTGAGAGACAATAATACTTGGGCTTCTTTTTCTTGGATCCATAGGATGTTAGGAGTCTAAGTATGGGGGCAGTCTGAGACGTCAGTCAAGGAACAGGGCATTAGAGTATGGGGCACAAAGGGCGAAGGTGTAGGTACTTCAGGACCGAAGGTCTGCAACCCAATTATTGTTCTGTTCTATTCTTATGTGAATGATTAAATTGTATAATTAACCCTTAAAAGCGTAACAGTTGTATGTGTATCACACCTGTTCTCCCCACAAATTTTATTGTGTATTTAATTTTATTCCTGCTGTGAACAGTGAATGCAGTAGCATTCCATTTATCCAGGCTAATGAAGAGGAGATGATGCTTGAATACTGTCAACATGGATAATCCAAAATATGTTTATTTTGATACAGCATCACAATTTTCATGTTATTCCAGAGCTGGCATTATGTCGAGAAGTAATTTGTAATGATTGCTCATTTTTGTGACCCACTTAGCCATCTTTTTGTGGCTGTACATGTTTTCCTGGTGGCTGTAATATCACTGTATTTGAGTCCTCTCCGATATGTGTACTGTACATGAAGTGAATGGTGAAACCAGTGTGAGATGTGCTGTAACAACACTGCATAGCATGCATGTTGGAGACACCACTTGCAATGCATTCCAGCTGCATCTCTGTATATGCATGGTGTTCTCTTTTTATTACTATTATTCCATTGCCAAAACACTATGTCAGGCATAGTGTATCTTCCTAGTGAGAGTGACCCTGAGCCTGTTCAGTGGGTCGACGGAAGTTGTTCACAGTCAACATCATGAAATCATATTTAATGCATGTAAGCCTCTGGAAGCAGAGACAAAATTGGTAACTGGACAGAAATGGGTGCAAGAGGGAATAGCACACTTGTCTTGGAAGATATAAAAATTGTACACAATGTACAGTAAATTAACATGATGTAAATATGTTGTGTAGTGAAGTGATACCATGTAATTTACTTTTTGTGTCATTTCTTCCAGTTATTGCATGCTTGATACTGTTTCCTTCTGCAGGGTCAAATTTAAAACAGTCAAGTATTGTGTATTGGACGTGCTGTGTCATATTGCTTGATGAGGAAACCAGTATAAGTCGGATCCAAACTGTTTGAATATCAGTATTATGTCTCAAATTTTGGATATTTGTCCTTGGTACAATGTAAATGGGCCAGATGAGATGAAGTTTTATTTACTGTCGAGCTTATTTCGTTTCCTAGTATGCCACTGTCAGATTTCGGTACTTCCAGTAAATTCAATTATACTATAAAATGTCTTGTGATAACAGAAGAATGTTTAAGGCTATAGAATAAACAGTAACCTTATGTTTAAATACATATCAATGGGCATGCAGTGTATCATGTGAAGGGGAGATTCAAGTCCATTTTTGGAAGATAATGCCCACACCATGTTGATAATTCCAACTAATTTTGTTGCAGAGACTGCTCCCCATGCTCCTGGGGCCAGTTTGGAAGACTGTTTGCTGTACACTACTGCACCACAGTCACCCACATTTGAAGCAAATGGTTGCACATCCTTAACAAATACGCCACCACCACAGCCACATTTACCACATCCAGTAAATGGTCAGCCACATTCCATGACATCTGAAGAAATACTTCAACGCAGTGGTACAGCAAGCCAGGTTTTAACAAGACCAGTAGTTATTAACGCTCCAAATGGTCATCAATTTCTGTCTAACCATCTCAATTTGGGGTATAATCCAACCATCTTCCACCAAGGGAATGGCATTGAATCACCACATGGTGTTGTGAATGGCTGTGTGGAAGCAGAGACAGGTAACACTGTCTCAGTGAGACCCAACCTTGGACAGATGCTTTCTCTACCTGCTGGTATTCATTACACAGAACCCTTGTGGGTTCCAGTCTCATCTGCTAGCCAGACAAATCCCAATATGATTCCAAATTCAAGCCAGTGTTTTAATCAGTATCCTCTTGGCTCCTTTGGTAGTCTTCCTGGTTTTCGTCATGTTTCAGCTGCATCTGGAAGTTTATTGCAGCTGGCTCATGGCCCATCTCCCCAGTTAACTCCTGCAGTAGGAAGTCCAAGCTATTATTTCCATCCTACTGTAACACCCCTTCTACAAGCCGGAATGAGATTTGTGTATGGGACCCAGCAGCAACAGGATGCCTCAGTCTCGCCTACGCGGCAGCTATCAAGTCCAGTGAATTCTCCAGGACCAGCAAGCCCATCAGATCATCATCTCACAGATCATAATGAAAGACAAAATGGCAGAATGGGTGGACATGGAGAGCATGAAATTTGATGTAAGCCTTGCAGCATGAGGAATGTGACTGCCTAAGTGATGATATTATTATCTCAAAATACTTTGGAAGTTCTGCCATGTAATAAGTTACAAATGTTTCTTTCAGCTTCGTTCATTTTAAGTGTAACAATCCAACACTGTATTTGAATTTGTGTGTATCGAATGATGACTTCTTGCCCAGTAAGGTGCTGGAGTGAGTATTGGTCTCAGGGTGAAGTGTAGTACAGTTGCATCATTACAATTACCATAAATAAATTTAATTTCTATATTGTGGCAGTCATTAAGACAGCAAGTGATATTGTAAATAACTGAGATTTGAAGAGTTCAGTAGGAGAAAGTAATTATCTTAATGAATGTGCTTCTTAATATAAGCTGTAAAAATTTCATTAAGATCTTAATATATTCTGATAGCCATGTAAAGATGTTAATAAATATGTGACTAGGCCCAGTTCGAGAAACATCTAAAAATTGCAGTTAAAGGTAGAAAAACATTAAAATACAAAAGTAAGGATACACAAGTAGTAAATGGTGTATATGAAATAATTTATAATATATTTAAAGAATGTTTGCAGTATTTTGTTTCAGTTTTTAAACAGGAAGTCACTGATAAGCTTCAATAACAAGAGAATCTGTGGCACATACATCATCATTACATGTGTAATTAAAACATACTTTGATACAGTTATGTATCAGTGACTGGTTGTTCATATATTTGATTAATGAAATTTGAATATCTATAGCTGAAATAAACTAATCACTTACAGCATTTCTAAGTCAGCAACTGCTTTCATAGCCTGAAGAACCATTCCACAACATTGTTTGAAAAATGCATTTGAAAAACACTATGCAATTGCTTACTTCATGAAACTCAGTTAAAATATTGTTTCAGAATAACTTATGTTTAATTTGAAGTAAGTGTACTCTGTTACTTGATGGAAGTATAAACACTTGTATCAAAATTCTGTATTTTAGTAGTTTAACATGGCCTGTCATCATGTAACTTCCTATGTAGCAACTGCTTTGTAACTGCCTAAAAAGATTCTTCCAATTTGTCTTTTTCCTTGCTTTGTTCTTACCTCCATGGTGGCATTTATATCAGAGTAATAGTCAAAGTGGATTAAAAATGTAAGACTGAAATATCAGTTACTTTAAATGTAGTAATATTGAAGGTTATGATATTGGTATATACAGTTCTGTCTTCTAGGATGTGATGTCATGTAGTGTGGTAAATAAGGACCAACATTTTGGAAGAACCTCTTGCCTCGAACTTCAAGATAGAAGACAATAATCTTTGCAGTCACCACTGTGAGATCTGGTATTTCACATGATATTGGTGTGTTGTCAAAAAATGAATAAGATCTGCAGATAAGAAAATTAAATGGTGATGGTTGCCTGTAAGAAACTGAGAGTCCTGCTGTGTAAGCACAGAAGAATTATTTATTTCAAGTGCTCTGTTCATGAGTCATGATAAGTTCGTAATTTTAAGGGTTTAAACAGTACTATCACAGAGAGATGGAATAAATGTTCACAAACTTCAATTGCAAGCAATTTGTAAATTTTAAAATATCAAGAACTGTTAGTAATAAAACAACTGAATTTATTGTGCATGTGGTCATTTATATTGTGTATCTTCCTGTGACTGAATAGTTGAATTCAGCAGTTTGTGTGCAGGGGGTGTGTAAAGGCTTGTACAGGTATGCTTGTCAGTCCGAGTGAAGGTAGGTATACTTGCCCTGTGTATTTATGCAGAGTATCCCACAGAATGTGTACCAAACTTATGGTGGCTATTCATCGACATATTTGCAGTGAAAATTTTTATATCAACATAAGACTGACATCTCAACCGTTATGAATACATGTAATGGATTAGTATGTTTAGAATTTATATTCACACCAAACCTGACATTTCAAAACAACATAATAAAATAATAAATTTATCCATGTTAACTATAAATATGATAAATTATATGAAGAATATAAAATACTCTTATTTATAAATTATTATAAAGTTATAAAACAAAAATTTATAAAGGTATGTAAGGACAAGATCTTTAGTTCAATTCGAATTAAAATATTAATCTAGTGAGTAAAGTGAACTTGTGAAAATCTTAAGGTTAGGTGGCAGATGATTAAAATCCCTAATTCCAAAATAATAGGCTCCCTTTTGAAATGTAGTTAATTTTGATATAGGCAAGTGTAAATCAGTACTATGTAGGTAGGTTTCACACTTTTTATAGGCCACGCAGGCCCTTAGTGTGAGTAGAGATATAGCTCTATTCTTTCTGGGACCTTGGCACTAGATGGGGGTGGGGGGTCAGCCCCACGCCCCGGCCGCCTCTACCCCCAGGAAAGACCTAGTACCCACATTACAGGAGACTGGGTGGGCCCCAAGGCCAGTCTGGATGGGCGGAAAATCTCGTCCCCACCAGGACTCAATCCCAGACCGTCCAGCCCTTGTATACTGACTGAGCTACCCGGCCCACCAGTACTATGTCTGGTATTAATACTATGAATATCAGAATCTGATTTATATAATTCTCTATTCTTGAGTACAAATAATGATAGGAAAATATATATTGTGTTTTTTCAATAATGCACAACCTGAATCTCTTCTTCTAATTATTCTTTTTTGTGTCCCACAGATATTACCGCAATAGGATGGATTACTCCAGAAAATTATACCGTAAGTCAAAATGGAATGAACATTAGAAAAATAAATCATCCTTTCGGGTACATAATTTAGTCATTAATTGATCAATATGGTTATTCCATGATAATGAATTATCAATGAATAATCCAAAAAATTTGGTGCTATAAGTGTTAATAATTTGGTTCATTGTTATTGCTGGCATTACAAATTAAAAATGTACGGCATTGCAGTGTCCTGCAGTAGCGTAATATGAACATGAAATTTTGTGAAAACTGGTCAGTTCAGAAGCTGAAATGAGGATACATGCATGCATAGTAGTATAGATCTCAGTAACACTACAGGTGTCATGTGAAACTGTTTTCCTTAAGTGAATGTATAATTTCATATGTGCAGTTCAAGAAACTTTCCTGACTGCAGTGCTCCTTACAGAACATGTAGATTTGGAACAGGACATTCATATCTGTCAGTCAGTGAGATATGTAATTTCATGACTTGCACATTGTAAGAAAGCACACTTCACTGAAGGGAATTTTTCATTCTTGCTTAACATAATTAGCAACCAGATGCAATGATACAACTTGTCTTGTACTTGTTAAATAGTTTCTCATCTTTATCACTATTTGTTCAAAATAACACGTGCTCTCCGATCTTGAAGTGTATAGAGAAGGTGAGTGTGGCTATAAGATCTAGTGAGTTCACTTTCCTGTCGTGTCTAGGTTCCACTGAGGAAGCTCTGTGTACATCTACAACATGTTCCTTAATCTTTAACTCAGCAGGTCAGTCAGTTAATCTGTGGAGATATATATATAGAGGAAGACAGAGAAAGAAAAATTGGAAATCATTGATATCTTAATACTGAGACATTAATGCCTATTATAATAGTTAAAAAAAACCAGATTCATGGGAAGTACAAGAGTTATGACTTAAATATAAACCTTGAAGCTTTTTTACTATATTAACTAATGCTGCAGTCTTACTTGACTTTGCTTCTTCTCATTAACCTCTCACCTGTCTCTATCTCCATAGTGTTCTATTGGATGTGTGTTGATCTACACCTTTATATGGATTTACCACTATCATTCATGCTACATGCCCCAACTATCGACCTCCATTGTTGTATAACTATAATAATGCAATGGTTGAGACTGTAACCACATCATGGATGAATAGTTAGGTCATATCCCAGAATACTTGAATCTGAACAATATTTATTTGTAACAGTCAATTTATGAATTCCCTCGTTATGCACTTTGCCCCAACCTCTTTTTACTTACTGAGATTCAACTATTCACAGTGCCAAATTTTCATCATGTGCACTAAACGTTTGTTACATCCAAGTTCAATGCAACAGCCCTACAAAATAACATATAAAATTGTAGTTTTGTACAGGGGGAAAAAGGACATGATCAAGGGGCACCCAATTATTTTGCTCTTTGTTTTGTTATACCTCCAACACATTTTGATGCTACTGGATCATCGTCAGAAACAATTAGGAAATACATATGTCAGTTGGAGGGCATATATTATACAGAATTACTGGGGAAATTATATAAAAAAAAGTCTAAATTATCATTCTGCATAACTTTATCCATTTTCACTTTATGGAGTTTTCTTCATATTAAAATTATTTTTGTAAGCACTACAGACATGTGTAGTAAAATGTATTATAGTTGCAGAGGGTCGGTCTTTGATGTTCTGTTATTTGGTTTGTATGCCGTGTGGTAGGTAAGTGTTATGACATATGGGGGAACATACAACCTTGATCTTCAGGGTGACTTAAACTGATTTGGGTGAATGTTACAGTTCTTGCTTTATATGAACTGAAAGTTTGAATTTTTTTTTTTTAGTGTTTCTATGTGACGATTTGTGTTTTCCTTTTATAGCACGTCTCATTGAGTTGCATTGTTACTGTATTTGGTACTTTATTTTTTACACAAATCTGTTTAGTAATGCTATTACGACATGTACGGACTTAATTTACATTGAACCGTGATGTACTTAAAAAAAACTTTGAACATCCTGCACACATGAAGATACAAGTTTTTAATTTCTCCAACATACTCTGCCATCCAGCCACCATAATTCACATAACTACCCACTATACACACCACCAACAGTCATGTGCCATGCCGTGAAGTGGTGGGCTGCCTGATGTACCTAATGATGGAAACACGTCTGGACATAGCATTTGCTGTATCACGAGCACCTCGAGCAATGGATAAACGGAATGAGGCAGAATGGATTGATGTCAAACAAATCCTCAAATATTTGTGGGGAACTACGGTGTGCTGTGACGCTGCTGATATCAGTAAGACAGTGTTAGAAGCGTTCAGAAAAAGATGTTCAACAAGCGGCGGGGTGGCTGTATGCAGGCAGTGCAATTGCATGATCAAGCCAACTGCAACGGTCAGTGGCATTTCAACAGAAGCAGAATTTATCACAGCCAGTGAGGGGCCAAAAAGCTGCTTTGGCTGAATCGTCTGCTTGACAAACTCGCAAAAAATTCCGTTTCATAAGCAGGCGAAGCACGTTGAAGTGCGTATTACTTCATATATATTACCTGGGGGGTCGCATTGGATCGAGTGCGGTTTGAAACCCTACATGATATGGATGTTCGAGATTATTAATGGGTGTGCAGCATAGCACGAAGTTCGTACTGTGTTTGGGAGGAAGTCTTAAGGATATAAACACTGTGTCGTGGACTTGACTATGTGTGGCTGCTGCTACTGTTCTGGTGTCCATGACCTAGATAAATATGTCACGTGTGTTCTGGATGCGTCATGCAGTGCGTCAAGTGAATTGCACTGTTTATTAACTTCAACAACCTACATTTAATGTAACAGTTAAAAAAAAAAAGGTACGGGACTCGGTTAATATTCTTACTTAGGAACAGACTGTCTCTTACTCAAAAAGACTGCAGCTGACCTGCACAGTGTGGGTGGGGAAGACATATAGATCCTGTCAAAAACATGAGTCTCTAGCACTGCTTGATATAGTTCTTTTAACAAATACGATTCAGTAGACAGATTATGCATGAGAAGTATCAGAACACTCTCATGGGCATCACTGGAGTTTGCATTTTGCCATGTAGGTTCTATCTGCTTCCTTCAGTCTGAAATGTTTTTAAATTCTGCATGCTTAGTGACAGGTTAATCCATGTGACATGGTAGCTCAGAGTCTGAGGAATCTGACTTAATAATTCCAGATGACATCATTGCATAATGTTTGTCTCGAGAGTAAACCTCCTAATAGAGGTTGGATATTATATTTTTATCGACATCAGAAATGATTCATGTATGGTGACAGCCTTGCCAATATGGTTATTAAAGTCTTTCTGGCATGGACTATTTCTTGCAAACAGTTTAAAAAGAGTTCTGCACCCACATTATTGGATCTAATAAAACGTTTACTTTGGCCCAGGCAAGTTCAATGGGACTGCGATCACAGTTGCAAGGGGAATGTAATCACATGTGACCAGAATGTGGTCAGTCCTGTGTGTCTTTTCTTTTGACATTTTCAGCTCAGTCAGCTTGTAAAGTAGATGTATCATCATTGTGGCATCACATGCAACCCCATCTCTGAAGCCATTAAATCATATCTGCCTTCAGTGCATATTTGCTTGGAAGTTTGTTGACCAGCACACAATATGGCACATTATCAAAAACAACCACTGATGTATGTGGTATATTTGGGATTAATTTTTCTTTTTCTTTTGAGCAATGTCTTGCCTCGGGCAGATGGTAACAGGCCTGTCACCAACAGAAGTCTGAGCTTCATCCCAGGGCAGTCCATGCGAGATATGTAGTGGATATCAAACTAGAATAGATTTTAAATGAGGCCAATGCATTGTAGTACCAATGATGATGAATTTTCTTTCACTCAGTTCTTAAAATGAGTGCTTTTCATCTGGCCGTGGCAGTCAGTGTGTGATGATCCTGCTTTGTAAATAAGCTAAGCACCCACAACAGAGCACCTTCTGAACCAGCATGAATAACAATCAGCCTGTTTCCTGTACTGCCATCTGCCAAGACTGTGATTCATCTCTCTATGTTGGACTGCTGTCTACTCAGGTCTCAACTTAGATTTAAAAAAAAAAAAACTCCACCACATAAAAATTCATTTAATGTAAGTAAGTAACTACATTACCACTCATCAATAAGTGATCCACCAAACTGGTTCTCAAGAAATGCTTTCCCAAGGAAAATATATTGTCTTATTAGGGAAGGAGTCTTATTACAATTTGTAACAATTTCCTTGTCAATGTAGAAATGTAGAAATTCAAAAATGTTCTTTTAACTACGCAAAAATCCAAATCATCAATGGAAGCATTTCTTTCAGGTTTTCAAAGTCTTTTTTGGGGGGAGGAAGTACAAAATGCTACCTTCATGTCTGTAATTTCTCTCCCTTCTGATGTTACTATTCTTACTGAGGCACCGTAGTGGTTTACCCTTCTTTCATCAGCGTGACACATGGGTACAATTAGACTTTTCTCCACTGCTTGTTGACACAGGTTCTTAGCATGTTTTATTATGTCCCTAGTTCCACAGCATATGGCTTGACCCTCCTTTCCACTGGTTGCTATTTGTTAGGTGTTTTGTTTATAACAAGCATACAGTTAAATTTATGCATAGCCGTAACTACACAGAACACTACAGAACATATCTCTATTATCTAAGATGCATAAAATATGACTGCACTTCAGCCCAAGTATTTTTAACTGGAATATATTGGTTACTAGTCACAAACAGCACAAGCCACTGTCATGTTCAACTGCTAGCTCCAGTCAGTATCAGTAACTCCATGGAGTAAAGTCCTGAGAAGCTAGTATGTCCTTGGCTAGTCAAGAACTTCCCCACATTTTAAGGAACCCAAAGGTTCATAACCATGGGCACAAGAACCTGATACTCAGCTCCATCATGAGCCCGATGCATCCAGTCCACTCCCTCCCATCTAGGTCTAGGTTTTCATGTCAGTCCCATTCCTTCAGGATATCCAGCCAAAACTGTGTTTGCCTTTATTGTGTCTTCTCTCCCATGTGTGTGTGTGTGTGTGTGGCAGATGCCACCGACTAGTGCACTTGGCCAGCTGTTATGTCTGACCACCACAGCCTCAAGACAGCTGACACCTGACATCACCTGGCAATGCAAGGAACATCTCTACAAGTGACATCAGCAGAACTCATACAGTGAACCCCTGTAGTTACCAGAATTCTTTGCCGCCTCCCTCACCAACTGCACTTATGCAACTGAATTCACATCCCTGCTGCGGCTGCACATTGGGAAACTCTGACCCATACCAGCATCCTTCTACCTTCATCTTCAACAACTTGGCTGCTGCTTCTCATGTCCTTCTGCAGCAAGGTTCCCTCTGGGGAGCCCTGCAAGCCCCATAGGTTGGCCCCTACAAGGTATGTAATGCATTTCAGCTATTCCATCTGGGTATCATGACTCGATCCAGACAGTGGGTACAATTTCCAGATGACCTGCAGCGGTCTCAGTAGGGGGGGGGGGGGGGCCGTGGGAGAATACGCCCCCCTTCACGCCGCCGGGCCCGCCGCCGCCGTCCCCCCCCCGGCCACCCCCCC